>Ga0308163_10001004_pt1 | contig 35886 bp, 36 predicted proteins | sample PhyTR1_FD_201037 | JGI IMG/M metagenome (GOLD analysis project Ga0308163, IMG submission 201037) | Phyllosphere microbial communities from UC Gill Tract Community Farm, Albany, California, United States - DLSLT.R1 | ecosystem: Host-associated > Plants > Phyllosphere > Unclassified | place: USA... | reverse complement strand
TTGAAGGCGATACTTTTCATCCGGCCGCGAACATCGAAAAGATGAGCGCGGGGATCCCCCTGAACGACGAAGACCGCGCCGGCTGGCTCGACAGCCTGTGCGATGAACTGCGTCGCGTCGATGCCCAAGGCCAGCGCCCGGTGTTGACCTGCTCCGCCCTTAAACACAGCTATCGCGAACGTCTGCGCAGTGCCTTGCCGGGCCTGGGTTTCGTGTTTCTTGAATTGACTCCGGAAGTCGCCGCCGAGCGTGTATCGCACCGCCCGGGCCACTTCATGCCGGCGACGTTGATCGAAAGCCAGTTCGCCACCCTCGAATCGCCCAAGGGCGAGCCGCTGACTCTGCCGCTCAATGCCTCGATTCACAGCGTCGAAGAGCTGGCCCTGCAGGCTCACGTCTGGTGGCAGGCCAACGGTCTGAAACAGGCGGTATGAGTATGTTGAAAAAGACAGCGCTGTCCTCCCGACTTCTGTTCAACCCGCTTTAATAACAACAACAATCCAGGAGACACCCCCCATGTTTGGCATGTCCCACGAGACGTTCCTGCTGCTCGATGCAGTGGTCACGGTAATCGGCCTGATTATCCTGATCACCAAATTCAAGATTCACCCGTTCATAGCCCTGACCATCGCCGCCGCTTTCCTCGGCCTGACCTCGGGCATGCCGATCAACACCATCATCAAGGCGTTCCAGGACGGCTTCGGTGGCGTGCTCGGTTTTGTCGGCATCATCCTCGCCCTGGGCACCATGCTCGGCAAAATGATGGCCGAATCCGGCGGCGCCGATCAGATCGCCCAGACCCTGATTCGCGCCTTCGGCAAGGACAAAGTCCAGTGGGCAATGATGTTCGCCGCATTCCTGGTGGGCATTCCGCTGTTCTTCGAAATCGGCTTCGTGCTGCTGATTCCGCTGGTGTTCATCGTTGCGCGGCGCACCGGTGTGTCGATCATCAAGATCGGTATCCCGCTGCTCGCCGGCCTCTCTGCGGTGCACGGTCTGGTGCCGCCGCACCCGGGTCCGCTGCTGGCCATCGGCGTATTCGGCGCTGACATCGGCAAGACCATTCTCTACGGTCTGATCGTTGCACTGCCGACCGCCATCATTGCCGGTCCGATCTTCGGTACCTTCATCGCCAAGCACATTCCGGGTCACCCGAATCAGGAGCTGGTCGATCAACTGGCCCGGGAAAACGATTCGGCCAACCTGCCGAGCTTCAGCATCACCCTGGTCACCGTGTTGCTGCCGGTGTTCCTGATGCTGCTGAAAACCTTCGCTGACGTGGCGCTGCCGGACGGCAACTTCTTCCGCATCTGGATGGACATGATCGGCCACCCGATCTCCGCACTGCTGCTGGCGTTGCTGTTGTCGCTGTACACCTTCGGCTACAAGCAGGGCATCGGTTCCAACCAGATGCTCAAATGGCTCGACGCAAGCCTGGCGCCTACCGCTGCGATCATTCTGATCATCGGTGCCGGCGGTGGCTTCAAGCAGATGCTGGTGACCAGCGGCGTGGGTGACGTGATCGGCCACATGGCGGTCAGCGCGCAGATTTCGCCGATCCTGCTGGCGTGGCTGGTGGCGGCGGTAATCCGTATCGCAACCGGTTCGGCCACTGTGGCGACCATCACTGGCGCGGGCATTGTGGTGCCGGTTGTCGGCATGATTCCGGGCGTCAACCGTGAGCTGCTGGTGCTGGCCACCGGCGCCGGTTCGCTGATCCTGTCCCACGTCAACGACGCCGGTTTCTGGCTGGTCAAGCAGTACTTCAACATGACCGTGGCCGAAACGTTCAAGACCTGGACTGCGATGGAAACCATCCTCTCGGTGGTCGGCCTGGGCTTTATCCTGCTGCTGTCGCTGTTCGTTTAAGCGGCAGTTTGCAGGCGCAAAAAAACCGCAGCGATGCGGTTTTTTTGTGTCCTGATTTCACGGTTCACTGGAAGCCATTGTGGGAGCGAGCCTGCTCGCGAAGGCGTCGTGTCAGCTGCATCTATGCTGACTGACCCACCGCTTTCGCGAGCAGGCTCGCTCCCACACGGTACAGTTGTCAGGCAGGGGATTTCGGATTGAAACCATCCGCGCGGAACATCCCGCGAATCCCGCGTACAGCCTGACGAATCCGGTCCTGGTTTTCGATCAGCGCGAAGCGCACGTGGTCATCGCCGTACTCGCCAAAGCCCACGCCCGGCGAGACGCAGACCTTGGCCTCGGCCAGCAGTTTCTTGGCAAACTCCAGCGAGCCCAGATGCGCATACGCCTGGGGAATCTTCGCCCAGACGTACATCGACGCTTTCGGGTTCTCGACCATCCAGCCCAGCTCATGCAGGCCCTTGACCAGCACGTTGCGACGCTGGCGATACTGCTCGGCGATGTCGCGCACGCATTGCTGATCGCCTTCCAGCGCGGCAATCGCCGCCACTTGCAGCGGGGTGAAAGTGCCGTAGTCGTGGTAGCTCTTGATGCGCGCCAGGGCATTGACCATTTCCGGGTTACCCACCATGAAGCCGATGCGCCAGCCGGCCATGTTGTAGCTCTTGGACAGGGTGAAAAACTCCACCGCAATGTCCTTGGCCCCCGGCACCTGCATGATCGACGGGGCTTTCCAGCCGTCGTAAACGATGTCGGCGTACGCCAGGTCGTGGATGACCAACACGTCGTATTGCTTGGCCAGGGCGATCACCCGCTCGAAGAAATCCAGCTCCACGCACTGCGCGGTCGGATTGGACGGGAAACCGAGGATCATCATTTTCGGCTTGGGGATCGAGCCGCGAATGGCCCGCTCCAGCTCATCGAAGAAATCCACCCCCGGCACCAGCGGCACCGAACGCACCTGAGCGCCGGCAATCACTGCGCCGTAGATATGAATCGGATAGCTCGGGTTCGGCACCAGCACCGTGTCGCCCTGGTCCAGTGTCGCCAGCATCAAATGCGCCAGGCCTTCCTTGGAGCCGATGGTGACAATGGCTTCGCTTTCCGGGTCGATATCGACTTCGTAGCGCTGCTTGTACCAATTGGAAATCGCCCGGCGCAGGCGTGGTATGCCTTTGGACGTCGAGTAACCGTGGGTGTCCTCACGTTGGGCGACCTGCACCAGTTTTTCGACAATGTGCGGCGGCGTGGCGCCGTCGGGATTGCCCATGCTCAGGTCGATGATGTCTTCACCACGGCGGCGAGCGGCCATTTTCAGCTCGGCGGTGATGTTGAAAACATAAGGGGGGAGTCGATCTATGCGCGCAAAGCGGCGCGGCGAACCTTGTTCGGCCATTGTTGCCTCGGATAACGTAAGCGCCCGGAACCGTCCGAGCGACGCTGGTCACTGCGGTGACCTGTGGCGGAAGATAAGGGCAGTGATGGCATACTGTCCAGCGCGCTTGTAAACATTTTTTTCAAGGAAAATCGGTCAATGGAATTCACCAGCGGCTTCTTGCTGAGCCTTTCGCTGTGCCTGGACATCGGCGTAGCCAATATCGCGATGATCACCCTGGCCATGCAGCGCGGCTACTTTCAAGGCTTCGCCCTGGGCCTGGGCACCTGTGTCGGCGACCTGATTTACGCGGTGCTGGCGCTGGCCGGCATGACCGTTCTGCTGCAATACGAAACCGTGCGCTGGGTCCTGTGGATTGGCGGTTCGGCGCTGCTGATCTACTTCGCGGCGAAGATGATTTATTCGGCGATTCACCACGAAGCGCTGCTGGCGGAAACGGCGGAAGTGGGGCAGAACTCCCATCGCAAGGAATTCTTTCGCGGCATCTTCCTCGCCATGTCTTCGCCGAGTGCGATTCTCTGGTTTGCTGCGGTTGGCGGCACGTTGATCGCCCGATCCGGTGGCGGTGGTCCGTTGAGTTCGGCGCTGTTTCTCGGTGGTTTTCTCTGCGCCGGGCTGCTGTGGTCGGCGGGTCTGTGCTTCGCTGCAAGCCACGGCGGCAAACTGCTGGGCGACAAGCTTCTGCGCTACTCCTATCTGGCATCGGCGGCGATCTTCTGTTATTTCGCGGTGTACGTGATCGTTTCCGGCTACAACGAGTTCGTCGGCTCGGGCGCCGTCGAGCAGTTGCACTCGCTGTAAACGTGCGAAACGGGTCGGGCTTTCTATACTCCCAGCCGAATCCACTTTTCCGTTCTGAGGAGTCGCGTCATGGATGAACAACAACGCGTCGAGATAACCGAGCCTCGCTTCGAACACGGGCAATTCCTGCTGATTGCCGGTTTCGGCGGGCGATTCACTCAGGAGACCACCGAAGACATTCCCGCGTTGTGGGAAAAGCTGATCCCGCACTTGGGAAAAATCCCCGCGCAAGTCAACGAAGTGACCTATGGCGTTTGCTGCAACGCGGACGGCGAGGGCGGTTTCGAATACATCGCCGGGGTGCAGATCGACAAGCTCGACGACCTGCCGGAAAAGTACCGCTGGGTTGAAATCCAGCCGCAGAAATATGCGGTGTTTGAGCACAAAGGGTCACTGACGCAACTCCCTGACACCTTCCAGTACATCTGGAACACTTGGCTGCCGCAGTCCGGCCACGAAGCGGCGGACGCCCCGGAATTCGAGCGCTACAGCGAGGATTACAACCCGAAACTCAATACCGGCACGCTGGAAATCTGGCTGCCGATCAAGGCCTGAGCGGCGTAACAATCGAGGTGGAGCATGTCCGCCCCGTTGGTTCTGCATTATGCTGGCGGGCCTTGTTTCCACAGATTTTTGAGCTGCCATGAACACCGTGATCCGCAACGTCAGCGCCGCCGACCTCGACCGCTGCTACGCCATCGAAACCGTCGCCTACGAAGGCGACGAAGCCGCCACCCGTGAAAAGATCGCCACGCGCATCGCCACCTGGCCGGACGGCTTCATCGTCGCCGAGGTGGACGGCGTGGTCGCCGGTTTCATCAATTCCGGCGCGGCGTTCGACGTGCAGATGTCCGACGAAGCCTTCAAGGAACTGATCGGCCACGACCCGAAAGGGCCGAACGTGGTGATCATGTCGGTGGTGGTGCACCCGGATTACCAAGGGCAGGGCCTGGCCAAGCGCCTGCTCGCCGAATTCATTGAGCGCATGCGTGCGATGGACAAAGCGACGATTCACCTGATGTGCAAAGAGCAGCACATTGCGCTGTATGCCGGCTTTGGCTTTGCCTACATCAAACCGTCCGAGTCCGACCACGGCGGCATGGCATGGCACGAGATGATCCTGACCCTCTGAACTTCAATCAAAACTGTGGGAGCGAGCCTGCTCGCGAAAGCGGTATTTCAGCTAAGCAAGTGTCGACTGACACGACGCCTTCGCGAGCAGGCTCGCTCCCACAGGGTTTTGAGGTGTCTGTAGTTGCGCGGTTAGTAAAGGCTTTCACGCACCCGTTTCGGCGCTTCCCGATCGTAGGTGTCGGCGTCGAACTGGCCGTCATTCAGGCGCTTGTGAAATGCGCCAGCAGATGGCAAGGCCGAGCGCGGCAGGTGCGTTTCGGGATTCCACGCATCCGAGCGGACAAAGGCTTTCGAGCAGTGAAAAAACGCCGCGTCCACCGTCACCAGCAACACAGTTTTCGCCGGTTTGCCATTCACCGCGAAACTCTCCAGCAACGCCGGTTCATCGCTGATCAGGGCCGTGCCATTGACCCGCAATGTTTCGCCGATCCCGGGAATGATGAACAGCAGCGACACCCGCGAATCGTGCAGCACATTGCGCAAGGTATCGATGCGGTTGTTGCCCGGGCGATCCGGCAGGGCCAACGTGTTTTGATCAATGATCCGAACAAACCCCGGCGCATCACCGCGCGGCGAGTTATCGAGGCCATCGGTCCCCACCGAGCTGACGATCACTAGCGGCGACAGGCGCACCATCGCCTGATAATCCTCGTTGAGAAAGCCGATCTGCTTGCGCACGGCGCGTTCGTGGGGCCGGCCGTAAATGGCTTCCAATGCTTCTATCGAATCGATCATCGTTTATCCCTCTACGATTTAAAAAAACAGCCCCATCCGCCGCTCGTACCCAATCCGGCCCTTGTACGCTTCGCCGCTGTCGACGTAGCCATGCCTGGCATACAGCGCAATTGCCGCCTCGTTATCAGCGTCCACCGACAATTCCAGCCCCTTGATCTCCGGCCACGCTTCACGGGCGACAGCGGGCAGCGCTTGCAGGCAAGCCTTGCCGTAACCCTTGCCCTGCGCGCGCCGATCGACCTGCAGAGCATGCAACGTGGCGCTGTGTTCGTCGGCCCAGTCGGGCAATACCGGCGGGCGCTTGAGCAGCAGAAACGCCACCGGTACGTCGTCCGCCAGCAGGGCAAAACCTTTCACGCCGGGGCCGGGTTTCGACAGCAGGGTGTGCAGGGCACCGTGGATGTCGCCGGAGAACTTGATCTGCTCGGGGTGAATTTCAATCGCCGCGACTTGCTCACGCTGCAAAGGGCTGAGGCTGTCGTAAGGCACGAGTTGGGCTGACACGGGAATTTCCTTTTTCCTACAAGGATTGAAGCTCGGATTCTAGCGACATTGTTGTCGGCGAAATTTTTTTGTTTGCCCTGTCGATCTGCGCAAAGGGCAAACGACTAAGGGTGTCTTCACAACAAAAACCACGGAGAACACCATGAGCGCACAAAGCGAAATCCAGAGCCTGATCAACACCTATCGCGAAGCAGTAATGGCCAAGGACGTCGAGAAAGTCATGGCCCTGTACGCCGACGACATCGTCTCGTTCGATGCGATCAAGGCCCTGCAATTCAAAGGCAAAGCGGCGTACCGCGCGCATTGGGTCGAGTGCATGGAAATGTGCCCCGGCCCGCACATCTTCGAGTTCCACGAAATCGCCATCGAAAGCGCCGACAACATCGCTTTCGCCCACTGGGTGGCCAATTGCGGCGGCACCAACGACAAGGGCGAAACCCAGAGTTGCTGGATGCGTGTGACCGCCTGTTATCGGCAGGTCGGCGGGGCGTGGAAGATTGCACATGAGCACTGGTCGGCACCGTTCGATCCGATGAGCGGCGCGACGCTGTTCGATGTAACCCCCTGATCTTCAGCCATAGTTGATCCGTTCGAATCAGGAGATCGCCATGAAATACCTATGCCTGGTCTACAGCGATGAACGCCTGCTGCACACCTCGCCGGACAGCCCGGAGGACGCCGAATGCTGGGCCTACGCCGAGTCGATTCAGGGCAGCGGGCGGATGATCGCCGCTGAAGCGCTGGAATCGGTGGAGACCGCCACCACCGTACGCATGCGCAACGGCAAGGTGTCGATCACCGACGGGCCTTTCGCTGAAACCAAGGAGCAACTGGCCGGTTTTTACCTGATCGATGCCAAAGATCTCAACGAAGCGATTCAGGTGGCCGGCAACATTCCGGCAGCGCGGGTTGGCAGCGTTGAAGTGCGCCCGGTGCGGCAGTTGAATGTCTGACGTCAGGGCGCGGGTCGAGCAGGTCTACCGCGAGGATTCGCGGCGGATTCTGGCGACGCTGATCCGCCTGCTCGGTGATTTCGACCTCGCCGAAGAAGCCTTGCACGAGGCGTTCTTCGTCGCGGTCGAGCGCTGGCAACGCGACGGCGTGCCAGACAACCCGCGTACCTGGCTGGTCTCCACCGGACGTTTCAAAGCCATCGATGTGCTGCGCCGGCGCGCGCGGTTCAAGGCGTCGCAACCGTTGCTGCTGGCACAACTCGATGAGCTGGAACAGGCTGACTGGAGTGGCGAAGACGTGGAAGACGATCGCTTGCGGCTGATCTTCACCTGCTGTCACCCGGCCCTGGCGGCGGATGCGCAAGTGCCGCTGACCTTGCGCGAAGTCTGCGACCTCACCACCGAGGAAATCGCCCGTGCTTTTCTCTCGGCGCCGGCGGCGATTGCCCAGCGCATCGTGCGCGCCAAGGCCAAGATCCGCGACGCGAAAATCCCCTATCAAGTACCCACGCTGAACGAATTGCCCGAGCGCCTCGACAGCGTATTGCGGGTGATTTATCTGGTGTTCAACGAAGGCTATTCGGCCTCGGTCGGTGCCGAGCTGACCCGCGAGGATCTGACGCGCGAAGCGATTCGGCTGGGGCGCTTGTTGATGGAGTTGCTGCCGGAGCCGGAAGTCATGGGTTTGCTGGCGCTGATGCTGCTGCATGAATCACGGCGACCAGCACGGACATCGCCCAGCGGTGAACTGGTGTTGCTCGACGATCAGGATCGCTCGTTGTGGGACGCCGGGCTGATGGCCGAAGGCTGCGCGCTGGTCGAGCGCGCGCTGAGTACGCGACGCTTCGGGCCATATTGCCTGCAAGCGGCGATTGCAGCGGTGCATGCGGAAGCACCGTCGGCGGCGGAAACGGACTGGGAGCAGATTGTCGGTCTGTATGACGTGCTGCTGCGCGCGGTGCCGTCGCCGGTGATCGAGCTGAACCGGGCGGTGGCGGTGGCAAAACGGGATGGGGCGTTGGCCGGGTTGTTGGTGATCGAAGGGATTCTGGCGCGAGGCGAGTTGCAGGATTACCACTTGGTCCATTCGGCGCGGGCGGAGTTTTGCCGGCAGTTGGGTCGGGTGGAGCAGGCGCGGGCAGCGTATCAGCGGGCGCTGGAGCTGACGCGGCAGGAGCCGGAGCGGCGGTTTATTCGAGCACGTATCATGGCGCTCGAAATGCTCTGACCTTGGCGCTCTGGCTAGTGTGGGCAGCCTGTGGATTGCCCTCACCCTAACCCTCTCCCAAAGGGAGAGGGGACTGATTGGGGGATATTGGAGGGATTCACCGACTTGAACGAATTGTCTTGAATCCATAATCGATAAGGTTTTTCAGGTCGATGCATAACGCCAGACACTTCGGTCGGCCCCCTCTCCCTCCGGGAGAGGGCTGGGGTGAGGGGCTTTTGATCTCAAGCGCTTATTCAAGCATCTTGCTGAGCAACCAGCTCCCCGCCGGCCCCGGCGGATACAAACGCGACCACAACGCATCGACAAACACCGGTTTCGGCCAGCCGCGCACGTCGAGCTCTATCAGCAAATCATTGGCATAACGCTGCACCAGCCACCTCGGCAACGGTGCCCAGCCAAAGCCTTTTTCCGCCATTTCCAGCAGCATCAGGTAACTCGGCGCCGACCACACCCGGCCTTTGCCGCGACTGTCGTAGGGATTGACGATGGTCGCCAGCCGCAATTCGCGATGTTGCTCAAGAATCTGCTGATCGACATGCTCAAGCTTCGCCAACGCATGCTCGCGGCTGACGAACAAGGCAATCTCCGTGCGCTCGGCCACAGTGGAGGTCACAAGATCCGGCGGGTAGTTGTCCTGCATTTCCGCGAAGGCCAGATGCGCCCGGCCGCGCTGGACCAGTTCGATCAGGTCGTCGCATTCGGCAATCAGGCATTCCAGCTCAAGCTCCGGATAACGCTGCTCGAAATCCACCAGCGCCGCCTCGAAACGATACGACTGGTAGGTATCGGAAATCGCCACCGTCAGCTTCGGTTCCACACCTTGGGCCAGTTGCCGCGCGCTCATCTCCAGACGACTGGTGGCGGCCAGAATCGCCTCGGCTTTTTGCAGCATGACGTGGCCGGCGGGGGTGAGCGTGGGCTTGCGGCTGCTGCGGTCGAACAGCTGTAGATCCAGATCGATCTCCAGGCTTGCCACTGCCGCGCTAATGGTCGACTGACTGCGCCCCAGTTTGCGCGCTGCTGCGGAAAATGAGCCCTGCGTCGCTGCCTGGACAAATGCCAACAGCACTTCCTGCGAAGCCATGAACTATCGCCCTGATCGATGGTTATTGATTATGAAGTATCGGTATTCAGTTGGATCATGGCAACCATCGTCAAACAAGGAGTCAGGCCATGACTGCCCACAAGTCCATTACCGAACGTGTTTTCCAGGCAGTTGGTTTCGAGTTTCTTGCCATCCTCATCTGCACACCGTTGCTCGCCTGGATCATGCAAAAGCCGCTGCTCGACATGGGTGCGGTGACCGTGTTGATCGCGCTGCTGGCGCTGGCGTGGAACGTGGTGTTCAACCGTTTTTTCGACCGTGCATTGGCGCGGATGAATCTGCCGCACAACGCCTGGGTCCGTGTAGTGCATGCGCTGTTGTTCGAAGGTGGACTGATCGTGATGGGCGTGCCGCTGATTGCCTGGTGGCTGTCGGTCAGCCTGTGGCAGGCGTTGTTGCTCGACATTGGCGTGCTGCTGTTCTTCCTGCCGTACACCTATGTCTACCACTGGGGTTATGACGTCCTGCGCGAGCGCTTCATGGCCCGCCGCGCATGTGAAAGCTGAGGTAAACCTGTGTGGCGAGGGGATTTATCCCCGTTGGGCTGCGGAGCAGACCCGATTTTGGGGCCGCTCCGCAGCCCAACGGGGATAAATCCCCTCGCCACAAACAGTCTGTTGGTTGAGTTCAGAGAAACATGCCGCCGGATGCCTCGACCCGCTGACCGTTGATCCACTGTCCGCCCTCCGACAGCAGCAGCGCCAGTGCACCGCCAATATCATCCGGCAGCCCTACACGACCCAGCGCGGTATTGCTGGCGACCATCGCGTTGACAGCACTGTTGTCGCGCACCGTGCCACCGCCAAAATCGGTTTCAATCGCACCCGGCGCCAGAACGTTCACGCCAATCTGACGCGCACCCAGCTCTTTCGCCTGATAACGCGTCAGCACTTCCATCGCACCTTTCATTGCCGCATAAGCGCCATAACCGGGCAGGCTGAAGCGGGTCAGGCCGCTGGAGATATTGACGATGCGCCCACCGTCATTGATCAGCGGCAACAGTTGCTGAGTCAGGAAAAACGGCCCTTTCAACTGCACGTTCATCAGCAGATCGAACTGCTCCGGGGTGGTTTCGCTGAACAGCGCATGCACGCCGACCCCGGCATTGTTGATCAGGAAATCAAAGCGCTGACGCTCAAAGGTTTGCCCCAATACCTGTTCAACCTGCGCGGCAAACGCGGCGAAATTCTCGCTGCGGCCGACGTCCAGTTGCAGCATCGCCGCTTTCGCGCCGAGCGCCTGCAATTCAGTGACCAGCGCCCGGGCCTCGTCGGCGCGGCTGTTGTAGGTGCCGATGATGTCGATGCCTTGCGCGGCGAGGTGCAGGGCGGCGCTGCGGCCGAGGCCACGACTGGCGCCAGTGATCAGTGCGATTTTGCGGTTCATGCTGACTTCCTCGATTGCGTTGAATGGGATGGAAGAAGTTTATTTATCCGCCCTGAGGTGATAAACACGGCAAAAGCGGAATCACTGATCGGCTCAGCCGAACAATCACCGGGGCTTGTCATGAACAAACTGGAACTGCTGCGCACTTTCGTCCGGGTCAGCGAACTGTCGAGTTTCACCCTCGCCGGTGAAAGCCTCGGCCTGCCGCGCTCGACGGTGTCCGAACAAGTGCAGGCACTCGAAGCCTTGCTCGGCACGCGGCTGTTGCAGCGCACCACGCGCAAGGTGCAGGCCACTCAGGATGGACTGGTGCTGTATGAGCGCAGCAAGGACTTGCTCTCGCACATGGATGAAATCGAAGGGCTGTTCCGTCAGGACGAGTCTTCGCTGACCGGGCGCATCCGCGTCGATATGCCGAACATCCTCGCGCGGCGCTTGATCATGCCGCGCCTGCCGGAATTCATGGATCGCCACCCGAATCTGCAGATGGAAATCAGCAGTACCGACCGCCGCGTCGATCTGCTCAGCGAGGGTTTCGACTGCGTGTTGCGCATCGGCGCGCAGCCGGATCAGTCGGTGGTCGCCCGGCATCTTGGCGACTTCCCGATGGTCAATTGCGCCAGCCCGGCTTACCTGCAACGTTACGGCGTGCCGCAGACCATCGAGGATCTGGCGCAGCATCGGCTGGTGCATTACGTCGGCGTACTGGGCTCGCGTTCGGAAGGGTTTGTGTATGAGGAGGGTGGCGAAGTGCGACGGGTGGCGATGGCCGGCAGTGTTACGGTCAACAGCACCGACGCCTATGAAGCGGCGTGCCTGGGCGGCTTCGGCCTGACGCAGGTACCGCGCACCGGCATGCAGCCGCATCTGGAAAATGGCGAACTGGTGACCGTACTGCCGCAACACACCGCACCGCCGATGGCGATTTCGTTGTTGTACGCGCGGCAACGGCATTTGCCGCTGCGGGTGCGGGTGTTTATGGATTGGCTCGGCGATGTGGTCCGCTCAACGCTCTGATATTGAGCACATTGCCCCTGTGGGAGGACTGTGTTGTGTGTGGGATTTGCGCTCAATAATCCCCACGCTTGCGAAACGCCCAGCGCCCGGCAATCACGGTGAACGTCGCTACCAACGCGACCAGCACCCAAAATCCATGCGGGTCCTGGGACAGCGGCACACCGCCGACATTCATGCCGAAAAAACCGGCAATGATGTTGATCGGCAAGGCCAGCACTGTCACCACCGTCAGGGTGAACAGCGTGCGGTTGCTCTGTTCGTTGAGGTTGGCGGCGATTTCTTCCTGTAACAGTTTGATCCGTTCGCCGAGGGCTGTGAGGTCGTTGATGATCAGCGCAAACTCCTCGGTGGATTTGCGCAACTCCTTGACGTCCTCCTTCTGCAACCACGGCGGCGGACGATTGAGCAGGCGCAGCAGCGAACCCGGCTCCAGCGCCAGCAGCCGTTGCAGACGCACCAGCACGCGACGGTTGGCGCCAAGTTCGGCGCGGTTGGTCGACAGGCGCGAGGAGAGCAGTTCGTCTTCGACCTGATCGACACTCAGACTGGTCTTGCGCACGATCTGCGTTAGCACTTCGCCCTGATCGCGCAGCAAATGCACGAGCAGTTCCGAGGGCGAGCGAAAGCACTCGCCGGCCTTCACCGACGAACGCAATTTATCTACCGAATGCAGCGGTTGCAGGCGCGCGCTGACGATCAGTTTGCTGCGCACGCAGACCCACAGCGTCGACACGTCGGAGGAGACCATGCTGCTGAGGTTGAACACCACATCGTTGACCACCGCCAGCAGCGCCGAATCGACATGCTCGATGCGCGTCGAACGCGAACCTTCGTGCAGCGCTTCGAAAAACTCCTCGGGTAATTGCAGATGACTTTTCATCCAGCGCTCGCACGCGGCGTGGGCCAGGTTCAGGTGCAGCCAGAGAAATTCTTCGCTGTCGCCGTCGTCCTGCAAGCAGCGCAAAGCCGTCGCCGAATCGATCTCGCGCCCGCGCTCACCGGGTAGAAAACGAAAGCCGTAGAGCAAGCCAAACAGGTCCGGGGCACGATGGCTGATATCGAGGCTGTGGTTCATGGCGGCTCACTGCGAGGAAAGGTGTCTGGTGGGGGAGTTTCAGGTTCACCTGAGCGGCATCATCGCAAGCCGATATGACCGTTTTGTGACAGCAAAGTGACTGCAAATCAACGCGTTACCGACTGTCGGAAGATTCTCAAGAAGCCCTCTGGCGCGCCGATCTCAGGTGAGTTAGGTTGCGCGCCATCGGCCCTTGGCCATGGTACGTCGACAGGGAAGTCCGGCCATTTTTCACGTCCGCTCGGGCGTGCCTCATCCCTGCTTCGAGTACCTTGCAATGCTGCAAAAATCCCTGAGAACGCAAATTCTCGCCCTGCTGAGCGGCAGTCTGCTGGCGATATTGTTGATCGCGCTGGCCTGCTTTCATTTCCTCTCCAACGGCGTGCAAAGCTATAGCCAGTTGATCGCCGGCCCGTTGCACACGTCGCAACTGATCGATGAAGCCAACCTGCAATTCAAAGTGCAGGTGCAGGAATGGAAAAACGTCCTGCTGCGCGGCAAGCAACCGGCGGATCTGGCGAAATACTGGAGCCAGTTCGAAGAGCGTCAGCGCGACGTGCAGAATATTCTCGGCGAACTGGCCGGCCAGAAAGGCATCGAGGCAACTCTCAAATCCCGCATCGAACGTTTGCGCGAGGAGCATCGCCAGTTGGGCACGGCCTACCAGAAAGGCCGCGATGCCTACGTCGCTGCCGGTGGTGATCCGAGCGCCGGCGACGCAGCGGTCAAAGGCGTTGATCGCGCCACCAGCGAGCAGATGAGCGCACTGGTCGCCGAGCTGCGCGAGCAGGGCACCGCGCAATCGGCGTTGATCAGCGCCAGCGCTGACCGTACCGTGTGGCTGGGGCTGTTGGTGATGCTCGCGTCAGGCTTGTTGATCGGTCTGCTGAGCCTGTGGCTGGTCAGCCGCAACCTGATCGAGCCGATCCGCAACCTCATCGATTACGTCACCCGCTTGAGCCGTGGCCAGTTGGCTGAACGTGTTGTCAGCGAGCGTCGCGATGAACTGGGCAACCTCGCCGCCGCAGCGAACACTCTGCGCGATTTTCTCGCGGACACCTTCACTCGCTTGCAACGCAGCGCCGGTGATCTGGACAGCGCCAGCGGCGAGTTGAACGCCATTGCCACGACCATGGCCGGCGGCACCAGCGAGCAATTCAACCGCACTGATCAAGTGGCCACGGCGATGAATGAAATGTCCGCCACCGCCCAGGAAGTCGCCCGTCATGCCGCCGATGCCGCGCGTGCTGCCGACGATGCCGATCAGTCGGCGCAGCAGGGTGAAAAGGTCATGCAGACCACCATTCACTCGATCACGCAGATGCGCGGCGAAATCGCCAACACCGCCACGGTGATTCGTCGCCTGGAAACCGACAGCGGTCGTATCGGCAAGGTGCTGGAAGTGATTCGTGGCATCGCCGAACAGACCAACCTGCTGGCGCTCAACGCGGCCATCGAAGCGGCGCGGGCGGGCGAGGCCGGGCGTGGTTTTGCCGTCGTCGCCGATGAGGTGCGCAACCTCGCTCAGCGCACGGCGGAGTCGATCATCGAGATCAACCAGATCATTCAGAACGTGCAGACCGGCGCTGTCGATGCCGCGCAGGCTATCGAGAGCGGCCAGGCGCGCAGTGACGAAAGCGTCGAGCAAGTGACCCAGGCCGGCGCGATGCTGGAGCGCATCACCTTGGCGGTGGAGGCGATTCGCGACATGAACCGGCAGATCGCCACGGCCGCTGAGGAGCAGACTTCAGTGGCCGAGGATATCTCGCGCAACCTGACTGAAATCACCGCGATTGCCAGCACCAACCTGGACAACGTGCAGCGCACCGAAAGTGCCAGTCAGAATTTGCATGGGTTGTCGGGGCAGTTGAATGAGGTGACGGCGCGGTTGAGTGCTTGATTGCGAGTTCAAGCGTCCGGCAACTTTCGTAGGTCCTCGCCTGCTCGCGATAACGGTGGAACAGTCAACATTGATGTCGCTGACACTCCGCTTTCGCGAGCAGGCTCGCTCCCACATGATTTACGGCAGGCATGAAAAAGCCGCACGATCGTTAAATCGTGCGGCTTTTCAACAGCGGTCTATCAAGTGTCTTGCTTGTCGCTCAGCACTTTGCCGGTGGTGGCATCAAAGTCCACGTCGAACTCTTTGCCGTCAGCAGTTTTAAGTTCAACTTCATACTCATAACCATTGAAGTGGTTATCCAGGTCAGTGTCGGTAATCGTTGCGCCCGGGTGCAGTTTCAGTGCTTCGGCGTTCATCGATTCCAGCGACTTGATCTTGCCGTCCTTGACCAGTTGCGGGATCTGGTCGATGCGAACATCAGCCTGAGCCAGGCCAGCGGTGAGGGTCAGGGCAGCGGCGGTAAACAGGGCAGTCAAAGTTTTCATCGGTTCATTCCTTGGCAGTGCGTTGAAGTGGTTGATCTGTGTAAGTGGGTTCAGATTAACCAGCGCAACTTAATTCACCCTTAAATCTCTGCTCCGCGATAAAACTGCTCTTTGCGGGAGCGAGCCTGCTCGCGAAGCAGGCGACTCGATAACAACTTAGAAACCGTTCTTCTTCAGAACCTCATCAACACTGCCAACAGCCGGACGCTTGTAAAACTTCAACAGTTCACTGGCGCGGTTGGTAAAGATGCCGTCGACACCCGCTGCCATGACTTTCTCGTAGTCCACCGCCTCGTCGACCGTATAAACGTGCACCAGCATGCCCTGATCGTGGGAGTACTGATTCATCCATGGCTGCACCAGGTCGGAGTAACTCTGGTCACCGCCATGAGTCAGCTTCGCCGAAGGGCCAGTGCCGATCGCGCCCTGGGCCTTGGCGTAGTCCACCCATTGCTTGAATTCCGCTTCCGACTTCGGTTCCTGCTTGCCGTAGAAAACGTTTTTGTCTTTCTCGCCGGACGCGGCAAACGTCACGGCGGATTTAGGCTCGATGCTGCCTTCGCCGACCCACAACAGCAGAATCTTCGGCACTTGCGGCATCTCCTTTTCCAGCAATTGCAGGCTGTTCTTATCGAAGGTCTGCAGGATCACCTTGCCTTTGCCCTGACCGACGCCGAGCGCGCTTTTCGCCAGCTTCGAACCGGCCGGACTCAGCCAGCCGCGATCCTGCAGTTTTTCCTTGAGGTCATGTTCGATGCCGGGAAACAGCTGCGGCTCTTTGGTTTCGATGTACAGGCCCGGCTTGTGCTGCGGGTTGGCGCGGGCGATGTCGATGATTTCATCGAGGGTAAGAATCTTCAGCCCGGCGTAGGAGGGGCGTGCGCGGTCAGGATATTTGCTGTTGAACCAGCTGCCGGCATCGAGGGTTTTCAGTTCGGCCATGGTGAACGCGGTGGCCGGGCTGTCCTTGCGCTCGGGGAATTTGCTGGCGACGTCGGTGGTGCGTTGCAGGTTGTCGTCGTGCAGGGCGAAGAGCACGCCGTCCTTGCTGCGCTGCAAATCCATTTCCAGGTAATCGGCGCCGAGGTCACGGGCCAGTTTGTAGGCCGCAGCGGTGGATTCCGGGGCATCGAACGACGCGCCACGGTGGGCGATCACCGCCGGATGCGGAATGCCATGGGCGGCAGCGATTGCCTTGGGCTCCGGGTAGCTGGCGGCATGCGCCTGACCGAGGCCGAACAACAGACTCAGCACCAGAGCGCTTCGGGTAAAAGTGGCAGGCATGGTCGAGTTCCTTTCGCAGGTTTTTTCGAGACGTACCTTTTAACAACTGAAGCGCCGCAGGGCTATCGCCAGACCGACATAAACCGAGCAAAACGGAAATTTCCTGCACTTTTGTGGCGCTGTTTGCAGTACGCTTGCCCTCGGCTGACGCCCCGGCAGAGGGCGCGCCGCTACATTGCCCTGCGTGTAAACCATCGATCATCTTTCGTGAGGTTTACCATGCGCATCACCTCCCAACTCATCTGCCAGGCCGCCGACGATCTCAAAGGCTTCGTCGGCCTCAACCGCAAGACCGGCCAGTACATCGTGCGCTTCAGCGAAGATTCATTCGGCATGGACGTGGCCGACGACGGCATCATCCCGGCCAGTGAATTCGTCTGGGCGACGGCGTCGGACACCGCCATGACGCTCAAGCGCGAATTGATTCAGTTGCTGCTCGATCAACACATCGACGACCGGATCAACATCACCGAGCCGTTGCGGGTTTACATGAGCAAGGTTGAAGTGCCGGAGATTGTTGCGGTGCGGAGTCTGGTGCGCGGTTGAGGTTTTGCAGTGGGGTTGCGGGCCTCTTCGCGAGCAGGCGGCGTTGGGGGCGCCGCCAACCTCAATGGCCGAGTGCATAACGCTCAATCCCGCAATCCGCAGGCTTCGATAAACGCGCGAACCAGCGGTGGCATTTTTCCTTTTAGTGCGGCGCGTTCCGGCTGGAACAGCGTGGCGACGAAAAACGGATGTTTTTTCAGTTCGATAGCGCGCAGATCCCCCGCTGAATCACGGCCTACCGCTTGTAGCTGATCGCTCATCAAATGCTGTTCGAACTGTGGATTCACGCCGTAGCGGCAGCGATAGCCTTCTTCAATTTCAGACTTTTCATACGCCTTGGCGATCAACGAGCCGGGCTGGAGGTGAATGACGTCGATGGCTTCAACCAGCGAGCAGCTCAGCGGCGTGAGCACAGCGCGTTCGGATTCTGGCGAGGTTTCCCCATGCTCGGCGTCGGCCCAGCCCAGCACATTGCGCGAATATTCCAGAACCGCGTGCTGAAAACCGCCACAGGTGCCGAGGAAAGGTCGCCCTTGCTCGCGGGCAAAGCGGATGGCGCGTAGCGCACCGTCTTCACTTTTATAAGGGCTGGCGGGTACACACCAGAATCCATCGAATTGAGTCAGCGCAGTGTCGGTGCCGATCTCTTCAGTGGCCAACCACTCGAACTGCACGGTGCGTTGCAGGTGTTCGGCGACCAGGCCGAGTGCAACCGGGATTGCTTGGTGGGCGGTGACTTGAGGGTCGTAGTCGCCAATCAGGGCGATGCGAATGGCGCGATTTTCCATGGGATTTCCCTACGCTTGCTGATGGATGGCAGCCACTATAGATTGGCGCTCACGCATTCAATATTGGCGTTTCCCCAAGTGATCAATGCAGCGGCGCACTATCGACTCGACTATCCCGATCTGACGCTGATCCTGGCCTTGGTGCGCAGCGGCTCGCTGGCACGGGCGGCGCAGTTGCTTCAGGTCGACGTTTCGACGGTGTTTCGCGCTGTTCGCCGACTGGAGTCAGCGCTCGGTCAGCAGTTGTTTGAAAAAAGCCGCGCCGGTTACCTGCCAACCTCGTTAGCGCAGACCCTGGCTGAGCAAGCCGAACGCGCCGAACAGGCGCTGGAAGCCGCCCGGATCGGTGTGGAGCAGGGTAGGGAAGTGATCAGCGGCACGGTGCGGCTGACCTGTACCGACTCTGTTCTGCAAGGCTTGTTGTTGCCGGCGCTGGCGCAGTTCATGCCCAACTATCCGGCATTGACGATCGAACTGAGCACCTCCAACGATTTCGCCAACCTCAGCCGCCGCGATGCCGACATTGCCTTGCGCATGACACTTACACCATCGGAGCACTTGGTGGGACGGCGACTGGCGAAGGTTTCCTATCGCGTTTGCGCCAGTGAGCGATATCTAGAAAATAGGAATGCGTCGAATCTGGCTGCGCTGACCTGGATTGCCCCGGACGAATTCCTCCCGGATCACCCTACCGTGGCCTGGCGCCGCCAACAGTTACCCGGTGTAATCCCTGCTTATCGTTGCAATAGCATGCTTTCAGTCACGGAACTGGTGCGTGCCGGCCTCGGCGTGGCGGCTTTACCCGACTTTCTGATCAGCGATGGTTTGCAGATGTTGAGCGATGCGTTGCCGGGCTACGACACGGCGCTGTGGCTGCTGACCCGGCCCGATTGCCGGGCCTTGCGCTCGGTGGTGACGTTGTTCGATGAGCTCGGGCGAGCGTTGCGCCTCCCCACACCTTGAATCTGCGCCGTTCACAGACTCCTCGTGGGAGCGAGCCTGCTCGCGAAGGCCGCACCTCGGTACACCGCCAGAGTAAGTGTTAAGCCCGCCGACTCATTCAAACCAACCCCATCACCCCGACACCCGCTCATTGGCAAACATGCTCACCGCATCCACCGCCTCACTGGCGCCATCGCGAATCTGCAGAATCACCGTGCCGGCCTGATTGGCCAGTTCCACGCCTTCTGCGGCGCGGTCGCGGGTGCCTTGCATGCTCTTGATCGCCTGCCGTGTTTCGCTCTGGATAAGACTGATCATGGTGGAGATCTCCGCGGTGGAGCCGCTGGTGCGCGCCGCCAGCTGCCGTACTTCATCGGCCACCACGGCAAAGCCGCGGCCCTGTTCACCGGCGCGCGCGGCTTCGATGGCGGCGTTGAGGGCGAGCAGGTTGGTCTGATCGGCGATTGCGCGGATGGTGTTGACGATGGCGGTGATCTGCTCGGAGCGGTCACCCAGTTGTGCGATCAGCGTTGAGGACTGGCTGATGTCCTCGGCGATTTCGCGCATTTCGCTGGCAGCCTGTTGAATCACTTGCGTACCTTGCTCGGCGACTTTTCGAGTTGCTACCGAGATGTGGTAAGCGGTGCTGGCACTGCGCGCGTCCTGCTCGTGTTGCTCGACACGGGCGGTAACGTCAGACGCGAACTTCACAACTTTGTACAAACGCCCCGAAGCGTCGTAGACCGGGTTGTAGTTGGCCTCCAGCCAGACGATCTGACCGCGTTTATCCACGCGCTCGAACTGCCCGTGGAAGAACTCGCCCTGATTCAGGCGGCGCCAGAAATCCTGATAGGCGCCGCTGTTGACCAGCGCCGGCGTGCAGAACAGGCGGTGATGCTGGCCCTTGAGCTCTGCGAGGCTGTAACCCATGCGCGTGAGAAAATTCTGGTTGGCGGTAAGAATGTTGCCGTCGAGATCGAACTCGATCACCGCCATCGCGCGATCAATCGCCTGCAGTTTGGCGTTGGCCTCGTTCTCCTGCTGCACCTTGGCGGTGACATCCATCGCGTACTTGACCACTTTGATCACCCGTCCCGACGCATCCTTGATCGGGTTGTAACTGGCCTCCAGCCAGATCGGCTGGCCTTTGCTGTTGATCCGTTCAAAGGTGCCAGACTGGAACTGACCGTTTTTCAGGCGTGACCACAGCTCAGTGTATTGGGCACTGCGACCGAACTCTGGTGTGCAGAAATGCCGGTGCGGCTGGCCGATCGCCTGGGCAGCCGTGTAACCCATGGTCTTGAGGAAATTGTCATTGGCACGCAACACCACGCCATCAAGATCGAACTCGATCACCGCCATCGAACGGTCGATCGCTTCGAGCATTGCAGCTTGGTCAAAAACGGTGTGTTGCAGTTCAGCGAGGGCGGCTTTCTGGCGATTGAAGAACATGCTTGCGATACTCGGAAGTGGGGAAAATCAAAAGGATTCAGTCCCTATTCCTGCGCCGGCAGACCGAAATGCACAGACGGCATTCGGTGATGACTGCTCAATGCCAGCGTTCCGTTACTGGCAGATGGCTACTTATACAAAACTTAATAAAGTTGTACAAGAAAGGAATCTTTCACGAGTTTGTATAACTTTTTGCGAAATTAGTTGTACGCGGCTCGCCGCGCCAGTGATTCACCGCTGATACAGTGCCAGGAACATTTCCAGCGCTGATTCGGCAACTGCATTCTGCGCGTCTGGATCAAGGGCCGCGCGACCCAGCGAGATCTGCGGCCAGAACGCGAATGCCTTGAGCAAACCTTGTACTTGATGCGCGGCAAATTCTGGATCCACCAGCATGAGCCGTCCGTCGGCTTGCGCCGCGCGTATCCAGACGGTCAGGCCTTCCTCGCGCTCGCCCATGCGCTCGATCATGTTCTGCGCACGTTCGGGGGAATGAATGGTTGCGGCAATCGCCACCCGGGCGAGGGTGAGAAAATTCTCGTCGGCCATCATCTGCACTTTCTCTCGCAGCATCAGGCGCAGCTGCTCATGCAGCGGTTGCTCGCGGTCGTAGCTCACCGATGGCTCGGCAATGATCCGCGCCCACAACTGATTAAGGATCTCGGCGAACAGTTCTTCCTTGCTCGGGAAGTGGTTGTACACCGTTCGCTTCGACACGCCGGCCGTGGCGGCGATCTTGTCCATGCTGGTGATTTCGAACCCGTGGGCACGGAATTCGGCGATCGCCGCTTGGATGATGGCTTCGCGTTTGCGGTCGGTGAGGCGTTGTGGAGCGGTCATGAGCGGACTTCGGCAGAGAAGGGAGGAAATTACACTCGGCAGTTTACTTGGCGCCGGCTTTGATGCAACCTAGAAACTACACCGCTCAGTGTAATGTTGCGTTAATCCTCGCACCTTACAAACCAGAGCGTTTGGCCTTTGCGTGCAGCTTGGCCATTTTCATTTCCCGTGGAATACCGTGCAGCACACGGTTTTTCGGAGTCGTTCAGTCATGGCCAATCCAGTCTCTCTCCCGGACAACACACCCACGCCTGAAGCCTCGCGCCAGGCTCAAGGGCTGTTTCGCAATCATGCGCCGGTGCAGCGCGAAGGGGTACGCAAAATGCTGCGGATCATGTGGAACATGATTTTCCACAAACCGCGCGACACCCGTCCGAGCGCCGCCATTCCTGTACAGCCGCTGACCCGTGAAGATCTGCTCGCAGCGCCCAATCACAGCGTTTACCGCTTGGGGCACTCGACGCTGTTGCTGAAGCTGCGCGACAAATTCTGGATCACCGACCCGGTCTTCGCCGAGCGCGCCTCGCCAGTGCAATGGGCTGGCCCGAAACGCTTCCACCAACCACCGATCAGCATTGACGAGCTGCCACCGATCGAAGCGGTGATCCTCTCCCACAACCATTACGACCATCTCGACTACGAAGCGGTACTCAAACTCGCCGCCAAAACTACTTACTTCCTGACTCCGCTGGGCGTGGGCGACACCCTGATCAAATGGGGCATCGACGCCAGCAAGGTGCGCCAGTACGACTGGTGGCAGGGCACCGAAATCGCCGGTATCCGCTTCGTCGCCACGCCTTCGCAGCACTTCTCCGGCCGTGGCCTGTTCGACGGCAACAGCACGCTGTGGGCGTCGTGGGTGATGATCGACGCCGACACACGAATCTTTTTCAGCGGCGACAGCGGTTACTTCGACGGCTTCAAACGCATCGGCGAACAATACGGCCCGTTCGATCTGACCCTGATGGAAACCGGCGCCTACAACGTCGAATGGCCCCACGTGCACATGCAACCGGAAGAAACCCTGCAAGCCCACATCGACCTCAAGGGCCGCTGGCTCTTCCCGATCCACAACGGCACCTTCGACCTGGCCATGCACGCCTGGCACGAACCTTTTGACCGCATCCTTGCGCTTGCATGGGAACGCAGTATTGCGATTACCACACCGCGGATGGGGGAGGCGTTCAACATTGCGCATCCACAACGGGGGAGTGCGTGGTGGATGGCGGTTGAAGAGGAGGGGCAGGCGCTTGCTCAGAATGCCTGACGCGTTCGCCTCAAGCGAATACCACCTCAATACGGCCCTCTTTCCGTGATCGGGGGGCCGATTTGACTACAATTTGCACATCTCGTCCGAGACGTGAAAGGCATTCCATCATTTTGGCCTCACTGATTCCGCGAAATTTGCCACGCAACATTTCGGAAAGCTTGGGTTGTGATAGTCCCAAGATTTCTGACGCCTGAATCTGAGTGAGATGACGCGCCTTAATGATTGCGCCAATTTTCGCTGCGAGCTGCGACTTCACCTGCATTTCACTTGCATTGGGTAAGTCCAGATCGTGATAGACGTTTCCGCTACCTACTTCAATCTCCATGGTTTTCTGATCCTTTCGCATGTTCCTGGGCGGCTCGAAGTCTGTTTCTGATCAGATCAATGTCCGACTGGGCGGTTTTAATCCCGCTTTTCGACTTTTTCTGAAAGCAGTGCAAAACGTAAATTGCACTGCCAAAACGAACCGTATAAATGGCGCGGTAGGTGTCGGTGTCGAAGTCTTCTATCAACTCCAGGACACCTGCGCCTCCGAACCCTTTCAATGGTTTTGCATCTGAATACTTCAGGCCACATTGAGCCAGATCCAGTGCGTGACCAAAAACGTCTTGTACCTCTGTGGGCATCTGCTTGAGATCTTTTTTACTACTGCAGACCCACATAAGCGGCTTCCTTGCACTCATGCGAAATATACCTATTTTGGAATAATTATCAAATTGCCATTTCAGTCAGCCATCGCAAAATCCCCACGCCCCACCGATTCCCCCGCCATACCCTGCGCCCTGACACTGCGCCCCGGTGCAAACCCCGGGAAGAACACCAACCCCTGCGCTTCGAACCGATAAGCCAGTGCCAGTCTCGCGGCGTCCGCCACGTCCTGCTGCGCTTCGAACCGCTGGATATCTGCCACCGCAACCTCGGCCTCGCGCGACAGTTGTTCAATGCTCCAGCCCAGCATGGCGCGGGCCTGGACGCAGTGGGTCGGGGTGAACTGGAAAAGGGCAATGCGTTCGAGGACGTGGTTCATCGCAAGAGAGGCCATGGTGTGCTCCGGGCTCAAAAGTGCTGATTGAAAATGTACTGTGTTTTTGTACAGTTGTTTTCGGCCGGGATCAAATGCATTTTTCGAGTTTGCCTAGTTCGTCGGCTCCAACCAGACGGACGGTGCCTGTCCCAGCACTCGCCGAAACATCGTCGAAAACGCCGCCGGGCTCTCGTAGCCGAAGTCCAGGGCAATCCGCGTCACCGCTTCCCCCGCCGCCAACCGTGCCAACGCCTGCACGACGCACGCCTGCTGGCGCCACTGACGAAAGCTGAGCCCGGTCTGCTGCCGAAACAATCTGTTAAAGGTACGCAAGCTTATGTGTAACTGGTCGGCCCAATCCTGCGGGGATTGATGGGTGTTGGGCATGTTCAGAAAGGTCTGACACAGACTGAGGAGCTTTCCTTCGGCGGGCATGGGAATGTGTAGGGCTAGGGGCGCGCTGCGTGCCAGTTCATGCAACAGCAAGTTGATCAGCACGCCGTCGCGTCCGGCCTGGTCGTACATCAGCGGCACGTCCACCGCTTCCATCAGTAGATGCCGCAGCAGCGACGACACATTGAGCACTTGGCAGTCCGGCCCCAGATCCACGTTGCCCGGTTCGACATACACACTGCGCGTGCTCACCCCGAGCATCAACACCTCGTGGGCCACGCCCGGCGGAATCCACACCGCGCGCTGGGGCGGCACCACCCAATTACCGTTTCGAGTGCTGACCTGCATCACGCCGGTGGCGCCGTAGAGCAATTGCCCACGGCGATGCGTATGAAACGGGAGTAGGTGGCCGTGGGAATAATCGGTACCGATGGCCACGACCGGGCGAGGCGTGTCATCGAGCTGATTGATCGAAATATTGCGCATCAGGCGTGTTCCAGCGATTGGCGTAAACGCGAACATTATTGGCCCAACTGCTGAAGCCGGCCAGTGCATCACGCTCTAATGTCCTGGGCTCCCCCCCCCCCGATCCTGGACCCCCACCATGTTCTACCTCCTGCTTACACTGTTCGGTTGCCTCACCGGCATCAGCGCCGTGTTCTTCGGTTTCGGCGGCGGCTTCGTCATCGTGCCGCTGCTCTATCGCATGCTCACCGCCAGCCACGCAGCCGACGACCCCATCGCGCAATCGGCCATGCACATCGCCGTGGCCACCTCGACCTGCGTGATGGTCGTCAACGCCCTGATCGCCACACGCAAACACCAGTGCGCTGGCAATCTGCTCCGGGACTACCTCTGGCCATTGGGCGGGTTTATCGGCGTGGGCGCGATCGTCGGCGCCATCGCTGCGATGTCGGTCAGCGGCGAAGTGATCCGCTACGCCTTCATCGCCTACCTGGGCGTGACCATCCTCGATAGCCTGCTGCGCCGAGGATTTCTCACACAGTCCCAAACCACATTCCCACGGCGACTGACCACGACGGAAACATCCGCCGGCGGTGTAGGCATCGGCGCCATCGCGACATTTCTCGGTGTAGGAGGAAGCGTCATGACCGTGCCGCTGCTGCGCCGTTGCGGGCTGAGCATGTCGCAAGCGACGTCCATGGCCAATCCGCTCAGCGTGCCAGTGGCGCTGGCCGGCACACTGACGTACATGGCGCTGGCCGGGTTCACTGAGTCTGATTTGGGGGTTTGGTATGTAGGGTATGTCGATGTGCTGGCGTTTGCGTTGCTGACGGTTGGTTCGTTGCTGGGGATCAGATTGGCTGCGCCGTGGATAGGGCGGATACCGGATCGGGTGCATGCGCGCATGTACATCGGTTTACTTATGGTGGTGATGATCAGCATGTGCTTGAGCTGAGCGCGACGGCGCTCGATTCCAGCGCGCAAGCTCGCCATAATCCGCAGCTACTTTCGCGGGCAGTTGCTCGCTTATTCAAGGATGAAGTGATGTACCGAGGACTGTTACGTCTTTTTGCGGTTTTTCTTCTAACGGGTTCTTTTGTCTCGACGGCAACTTGGGCCGAGACCGGCGCGCAGTTGTTCACCGGCACGTTGGGTAAATCGTCTATCGTCCTCGAAATAAATCCTCGTACCGGAGAGGGACGTTACTTTTACAAGAAGTACCGCAAGGATCTACCACTCGACGGTGCTCTGGACGGGGAAACGCTTGTGCTGGAAGAAGGCTCGCGGATGGACGACTCACGCCCGACCTTGCGTCTGCAGCCGACAACTGATGGATGGTATGGCGAGTGGACGAGCACCACAGGGAAAAGCCTGAAGATCAAGTTACAGCCAGCCGTCATCCCCGATGTACCGGATGATGCCTTGCCCTTTTTCACCACACTTCACGACAAGTACCCTTATGAATACCTGCGGCTGCAGGGCGTCACACTCAAAAAAGGCAACATCGACACCTTCATGGGCCACACGCTGCAGTGGTGGAGCGAGCCGCAGACAGGCACTTCTCTGTTTGAAGTGGTCTCGGGTTATTCCCTTGAAGAGCGTCGACGCATCAACCAACAATTGATGGCGCGTTTGTGGAGCGAGGTATTGTCGTCTTATGGATGTTCAGGCAGTTACGCGCAGTCGAGCCAACCACTGTGGATGTCGTCAACAGTGATGAGTGTTCTAATTTCATCAGATTATTTCTGCGGCGGTGCCTATCCGGATCAAAGCCAGGATGCGCTCAACTTCGACACTAAAACAGGCAGACTCCTGACCCTTGATGATGTTTTGTGGGTGGGGCAGGGCAAGCCATTGCATTTCCAACGAGAGGGCGACTTCGGCGGGGAGGCGTCCGGCTCGTCTGATTCCTGGTCTAACTACCGCAGTGAGGAACTGGCACCCTGGCTGGTCGCGCAGCTGCTGAAACTCTACTCCAGTGAAATGACCGTTACCCCCGAAGGCGAAAACGACTGCAACTACGACGAGAGTTATCCCTGGCAATTTCCCGGTTGGCACTTCACGGAACTGGGCATCAAGCTCGAGCCATCATTTCCCCACGTCGCGGCGGTCTGCGGATTCGTCGACTGGAGCGTTCTGCCGTACACAATCGTCAAACAACATCCGGGCGGGGTTGCACTGCAACTGCCTTGATGTCGCGTTTACTTTCATGCGCAGCCCCTCGATTCCCGACCACAACCCCGCCATAATCGCCGCGAATTTATCCGCGCCGGCCCTCAAATGCCGGCGCGACCTCTGACTCTTTCAAGGAACGATCAATGCTCAAGGGACTGATGCGCCTGGCGCCATGCGCTGCTGTGCTGTTCTCGCTGATTCCAAGTGTCCACGCCGATGATGGCCGACGCGTGTTCACCGGCACGTTGGGCAAAATGCCGATCGTCGTAGAGCTCAATATCACGCAGCAGGACGAAGTAACCGGTCGGTACTTCTACGAAAAATACCATCGTGATTTGCCGCTCAGTGGCGCGTTGCAGAACAGCACGCTGACCTTGACCGAGGGCAATAATCGCTATGGTGACGACAAGCCGCTGTCAACGTTGGAACTTGAAGAAACCGGCAGCGGCTGGCAGGGCGAATGGAAAAGTCCGCAGGGCAAGAAGCTGCCAGTGAAACTCATCGAGGCCAGACTTACCGCCCCCACCTCATCAACTTTGCCGTTCATTGCTGCTTTGCCCTACAGCGAGCCTTACGAGTATTTGCGCCTGCAGGGACTCAAACTGAAACCGGCGAAGAAAGAAAACTTCATGGGCTACGACCTGCAATGGTGGACAGAGCCTGAGACAAAGATTTCCCTGTTCAGCGTGGAGTCCGGATTATCGAAAGATGATCAGCAACGGGTTAACCAGCAGTTGCTTGGACGCCTCTGGAATGAAGTCATCAGTTACCACGGCTGCCAGCTGCAGGGCGGCGAAAACGTCGAATTTATGCAACAGGTGCAACCGAAAATGATCTCGCCAGCCGTGGTCAGCCTGAACATCTCGACCAGCTATTACTGCGGCGGCGCGCATCCAGACTTCGGCGATTCACCGCTCAACATTGACGTCAAAACCGGCCACCCGCTGTCCCTCGAAGATGTGCTGTGGGTCGGTGAGGGCAAACCACTTTTACATGCCGAACGCGACAGCTTGGGCGACGAACCTCTGAGCAAGGACGAAAGTAACGCGCGCTATCAGTATGTAAGCAAAGAGTTGGTGCCGTGGGTGATCAAACAATTCACGGCCCTGTACCCCACAGAAATGAAGACACCGACGGGAGATGACGACTGCAACTTCCAGGACGAAAGCATCTGGGGGACTTCACCTTGGTACTTCACCGAGAAGGGCTTGTACCTCGGCGCGTACTTCGCTCGCGTGCAACGCTCTTGCGATAGACCTGACTGGTCGATCCTGCCGTACTCCCTAGTCAAACAACACCCTGGCGCCGTAAAACTGCAACTGCCCCAAGGCTAGCCATCACTCCAACCCCGGCGCTTCACGAATAATGAAGTGATCCAGGTTCTCGATATTGGCATTGAAGACCTCGAAAGGTTTTTCGGGGTTCTTCTTGCCGGGCACCTGCTTCAACTCCGGCGTCACCCCATAGAAGAAACAGAACAACGCCTTGTCGCTATCCACCGCGTGCTTGATCTCTTCCAGAAACGCCTTGCGCTTGCGGTAGTTGTCGATCAGCTTCTTGTTCAGATAAACGCTGACCGGGTACGGCTTCTTCTTACTGTCCTCGGGCTTCTTGAACCAGACCTTGTCTTCGAAATCGATACGAAAACTAGCGCTGTGGAAGTCCTCGATCTTCTTGATCCGCCCCCAGTAGATCAGCCCCTTGTTGTCCGTCAGATATTCAATCTTCTTGAAGAACGAACTGTACGGCGCCGAATGCTCACCGATCTTCAACGGCATCCGCTTGAGCAGCTCCTTGTCAGCGAAGTTCGAAACGAAACACTCCACCGGATGCGCAAACACACTGGTCTTGTCCGGCGCCGACTCACGCCCCGCTGAAGCTTTACCAAGGTCCACGGCCCCCCGCACCGGCTCATCCCGCAACACATCCACCGCGTCCGCAGGCGCGACAGGCTTGCGCACATACTCACGCCGTGTCAGCAGCAACTCCGACGGAAAATGTTCCTCACGCCCGTCATCCGCCTCGCCCTCCGCCGTCTCAACGCCAGACGCCGACGCCTTCAAACTCACATACGGACAACCCGCCACATGCTGCGTCGTGGGCAGATTCTTGAAGTGCGGCGTGCGCACGTAATTCACGTTCTTGGCGTTGAACGTCCCCAACTCGTTGGCCGCCGCGAACGCCGAACGACAGGCATCGTTGGGGCATTGGAACTGTTCCTTCGCAGAGTCAAACGCCACCGTCTCATCGAAATTGAGATCGCGAACGTCATAGATCGACAACTTGTCGTCGAGGCTGAGGCAGTAGGCGAGATCGAATTTCATGGTGGGGCTCGGGTCCTTGAGTGGGAGAGGGGTTATTAATAGCGGGAGGTGGGGTGGGTTGCACTGATTGTTTTCATGATGATGCAAATCCTATGGGAGCCAGCCTGCTGGCGATTTTCGGCATCAACCTAATTTCACTGCTCATATCGCCATTGCGGGCCACATCACTTCCGTGACAAAGGAGCTTGCTCCCGCTGGGCTGCGGAGCGGCCTCAAGCATCTGGAGACACAAAAATCCGCTGCTTGAAAACTCAAACAGCGGACTCTGAAACCATCAGCCTCCACTAAACATTCGCGAAGCCTTGCGCCACCAGGACTCATGTCGATTGAACGGATTACTCGCCAACAAACAAGGCATATCCCGCAATCGAATCCACGGCTCATCCTGCCAGTGCAGCGTGCTCAGGGACATCTGCGGCCAGCTCAAAACACTCAACGTCGGACGCTCGACCGAGCGCGCCGGACGAGCATCACGCAGCGCAGGCACAACCTGATGCGTCAGCCATTCACGAAGCTGTCGGTACTCGGGACAGTAGTGATAGATCAGCAAGGCGTACACGCCCGATTCACTCACCATCCACTGTTCTCCGATTTCGCTGAAAAGCTCCACGCACATCAACTGACGCTGATCGGCATCGAGTTTGCGTAGCTGGCGCTCATCAAGATGTTTACCCATCAACCGGCCCAGTTCATGGACGCAGAACCACGCCTGGTTCTCAACCAGAAGGGCATGCAGGTGTGTTTTGTTGCGGGAAAACCGAGTCGGTAAAAGTGGCTCAGACATGGCGGGCCTCCGGAGTCGGAAGCGACGAAAGCGTTCTACGGGTACAGCGATTCACCTTCATCATGAAGGTTGGATAGTCAGGCATTTCCATTTACCTCTGGCTGCTTTCTTAGGGCATTCGTTAGGGTGTCGGGAGCTAAGAAACCCACCAGAGACGGGCCGGACATATTCCCCTTTCGGGTCTTGTATTCGCCCACTCCCGACATAACGGGATTTTTCGCAGGCGTAGAGAAACCGCAGACGAAAAAAAACCGCATGACTGTCGGGTGCGGAAGGACCGCTCTGGTTTGTAGAGTTTCTTAGGCTCGGAGCTGAGGGTAGGGGCTTCAAGGATGGTCGTCAACCAACGACTTTTCCTACCGTTCCTGATGCGAAAGGAAACCTGGACAAAGACGCAGAGTAAATTATGCTGTGCATATATCCAGTATTTGATCGCCATTGAATCCCCCAACACCCATGTCCGTGTCGCCACGACTCGTCTCACGGAATCCAGGAAATTTCATTTACTTTGAAGTTTTGGGGGCTAGAATGGTGACCATTCGTCACAGCTTTGACCCAGAGGAATTTCGGGCTCATGAATCTTTTTGAAACACCGTCTTTTGAATCCTTGAGCGAAACAACCTCGGGTTCGTACGAGCCTGAAACCCATCCCGTAACTGACCTGGCGCTACTGCACAAGCTCTTGGAGATCTACGACCAAGGGCAACTGGCCGAAATTCTCAACGACGTAAGCCCGAGCCACTGGTGCCGTGAAACCATCAATCGCTGGATCAAGGGAAAGGCCTCGCCGAAGCTCTCTCACATTGAATTCAGTCGTCTGAAGGATCTGCTGCCCAAGCGCTTGAACCACAAACCTTCATTCACCTTTATCGATCTTTTTGCCGGCATTGGCGGCATCAGGAAAGGGTTTGAAGCCATCGGTGGCGAGTGCTTGTTCACATCTGAATGGAACAAGTACGCCGTAAAAACGTACAAGGCGAACCACTACTGCGATCCTGCTCGCCATCGCTTCAATCTGGATATCCGCTCGGTCACGCTTTCAGACAAGCCAGAAATCAGTGACGAGGAAGCCTACAAGAACATTGATCGCGAAATTCCTGACCACGATGTTCTGCTGGCAGGTTTCCCTTGCCAGCCGTTTTCTCTTGCAGGTGTATCCAAGAAGAATTCCCTGGGGCGTAAGCACGGTTTCGAATGCGAAACCCAAGGCACTCTGTTTTTCGACGTGGCGCGCATTATTGCCGCGAAACGCCCGGCCGCATTCTTGCTCGAAAACGTGAAAAACCTGAAAAGCCATGACAAGGGCAATACGTTCCGGATCATCTGCGAAGCGTTGGATGAACTGGGCTACGAGGTTGCAGATGTAAATGCGCCAAAGGGGTCTGACCCGAAGGTCATTGATGCAAGACACTTCGTTCCGCAACATCGTGAGCGAATCGTGCTGGTCGGCTTCCGGCGAGACTTGAATGTTCACCAAGGATTCACACTAAGCGACATCAGCAAACTCATACCTAAGCAGCGACCTAGCTTTGGTGATTTGCTCGATAAAGAATTTGACGAGAAATACATTCTTACTCCAAAGCTTTGGGATTACCTCTACCGGTATGCAGAGAAGCATCGTGAGAAAGGCAATGGTTTTGGCTTTGGCCTGACTCGTCCAAACGATGTTGCTCGTACACTCTCGGCGAGATATCACAAGGATGGTTCGGAAATCTTGGTTGACCGGGGCTTTGTCGATACCTTGGACTTCAACAGTGAATTGAATCAACTCCATCGCCCTCGTCGACTGACCCCGCACGAGTGCTCGCGCCTGATGGGTTTTGACAAGCCGGGGGAAAGTAAGTTTGTGATTCCTGTCTCCGATACCCAAGCGTATCGACAGTTTGGTAACTCAGTCGCGGTTCCTGTCTTTGAGGCGGTGGCGCGGCTGATGAAGGACCGGATTTTAGCTGCCAAGGAGAAAGCTGCTAACAAGGATCAACAGCAACTGGAAATTTCCTTGGCTAGTTAAGTGCTAAAGATTGAGTTCGGGGATGAGGGAGTAGTTTTTGCGTTGCTAGATTCCTGAGTCGGCTTGTGTTTTTCAAGGAGAAGATTGGTGGACATAGTCGATAGTGTTAAGCGCTCTCAGATGATGTCTAACATAAAGGGGAAAAACACCAAGCCGGAGATAATTGTGAGGCGCTACCTGCATGCGGTTGGGTTTAGATTCAGATTGCACAGTAAGGGTCTGCCTGGTTGCCCTGATATAGTACTTAAGAAGTATCGACTGATAATTTTCGTTCATGGTTGTTTTTGGCATCGACATGAAGGTTGTGCGTATAAAACGATGCCTTCCTCTCAAACCGAATTTTGGGAAAAAAAATTTTCAAATAATGTCGAAAGAGACAATCGTCAAATTGACGAGCTGTTGCATTCTGGTTGGAGAGTTCTTGTGATATGGGAGTGTGGCGTTAAACACTCGCGGATAGATTTTGAGTCGCTGCAAAATTTGATAAAGGGTAAAGAACGGCGAATGGTTTGGCCATTGAAGCCACCTAAAGAAAAAATTAGTCTATGAATATGTTGTTTTCGGGGGGGGGATATGGTGCGGACAATTGAGTGTTGGGACTTGCTTCGCGAGTGGATTGGTAAAAGCTCCAGTGTCCTAGTAAAAAAGCTCTCAAGAAATGATTGTAGCTGGGCTGATGATTCTAGTAAGCATCAAAACGGTGTATATATCCCTGAGGGAATTAGAAAGTCAGGTTTTTTTCCATCACTCTCTCCGAAGGATTTAAAGCCGCACATTTTTGAAGCCGAGTTTTATACTGTATGGCCAGCTGTTGATGAAGAGGTAAAATATTCGAGTGTCAAGCACTTCTCCAATAAAGGAGCTGAGTGTCACATGACTAGAGTGCCTAAGAGTGAATTTTCATGCCTTACTCCGGCATCTTTGCTCGTTGGTGGTATCTTAAACGAACCTTTTAACGGAAAGGTTTGGTATTGGTTTGCTGTCGTGGATTCAGCTTCGGATGATGCTGAAATTGTCGAAACGATATTTGAGCTTGATGTTGATTTTGAGTGCAAAATTTTTAATCCATCAAAAATCTTAAAGGCAGCAGATGTAGATAGTGAAAGTTTAATCGAGGAAATAAGTTTGGCAATCGCCATGGGACGACTTTCAGAATTTGTTGCCTCCGTGTCGAAACTGCCGAAGCCTGAAATTTTAGCCAAGGAGGCTCAGGATTTATATATTTCAGCGAATGGCTTGAAAGGATTGAGTCCATATGAAATTCCGTGCCCTGGCGACGCCGTCATGCGGATTAGTCGTGATATTGAGTTTTCTCTTTATAAGCGGGCCGAACGCCGTCACCGTGCAGCTGATGTTATTAGAATAATAAGCGAGGGAGGAGAGGACTTGGTGCGGTCTGTTGTCCATGGCTTTCCAAGTCTTAACTCATCTTTCTTGAGCGCAAGTCAGCATCGAAAGACTCGTGCTGGAAGATCTTTTGAACAGCATATTTCTAGACTATTGAGAGACGGAGGCGTGAGTTTTCAAGAACAATATATTACGAGTGGTCGTCGTCCCGATTTTGTTCTGCCTGATGGAGATTCCTTGAACTCTCTGACAAGAAGTTACGAAGGGGCTCTCGTTCTATCCGCGAAAACAACTCTACGTGAGCGCTGGAAGCAGGTTGCACTTGAAAAATTTAACTGCGGATTATTTCTAGCTACTGTGGACGATCGAGTTTCTTCAGAAGCAATTGATGACATGCATCAGAGGGGTATTTTCCTTGTAGTTCCAGAGAAACTCAAGAGTTCAGATGATACTTGTTATCATAAAAAAGGGAATGTCCTAACATTTCGCGAGTTTTTTGATGAAGAGCTTCTGAATAAAAGGCCCGGGTTTCTTTATTGGTCAGTTTGAAAGCGGGGGGTGAGTTCACTATGAACTCACCCTTCTCTTCTTTTTCTATTCAGCGTCCCAGTCTTTTCCTAGTTGATCAACCCCCACAATATATCCAAGCTTGAGCCCTACAGCACCAAATGATTTTCCAATATCTTGGTTCTTTGAAAGTGCATCTTGAATAGCTTTCATTTTGGAATTTTTTTCGAAAGGAGCCGTCCAGACTGGATGCGATAAGAACCTGGCTATATCGTTCTCGATAATGGTCCAAAGTTCTGTGTCTGGTTCTTTGTCAAGTAACTCTCTCGGTGCGGAGGAGACCAAGCGATGGCCTAACAGGTGACGAAGAGTGGTGGCTGTGAAGTTAATGGCCGATTGGTACGTCAGCCGCTTTGCACGGATCTCGTCTTGCGGGCTCGGTTGTGCAATATCAAAAACTTTTGAATATAAAATGTTTAATACTTTTACCACGTTGTTATGTTCTCTCTCCCTGCATTTTTGCGATTCTATAAAATTTTCGCTAAGAGGAGGGATGTGAACTAGTGGCTTTAAAACTTTGTTTCTGAAGACTGCTTCTGTAAGTGGGGCGGATTGGGGGCTTCCACCTGCTCTAGATACTAATTTTGTTAGGTTGAAGTTAGGGTCTTGAGCAATGTCCTCAAGTATTGCCTCTTCTAGTGCGGATTTGGCGCGTGCACGTTCGTCTTTTTCCACCCATTTGAGAAACCCAGCTTCGCTAGCATCAAAAGTTCCTACATGTTCTTCATATTTTGCAACTCGCTCTTGCCATTCCTCTGCCATTTTTGAGGCAAGTTCGAAGGGAGAAAGGGGGAGTTTTTTTATCTTTGATTGCACGGAGTTGACTAAGCGCACGGCTTGATCTTTAGTCAGATCTAGATAGATTTTCACAACAACCGCTTTACGGTTGGCGACCCAAAATGATAAAGCTTTGTGCTGCCCGTCGAAAAGTGAAAGCTTATATGATTGCTGGCTCGAATCTATTTTCCGAAGTCGGCATGCCGGTGCTTCATGTAGTGGGTTTCTATTGATGTCGTTATAAATCTGCCATAGGTGATTTATTTTTACCGTTCGCGGTTGGCATTCGTCATCGTTATAGATCGCATTGGCGGGAAGTTCTGCGAAACAGAATTTGTGATTTCCTTCTTTGTTCGACTCTGTGAATATTTGATGTTTTTGCGTTATACCATCGGCAGTTGTGATTTCAACTGTTTTGCCTTTGATGACTATGTCAACGGGAGTTGGGTTTATTTCTAGTAATGATACTGCTTCGTCATATTTTAGAAAGCCTCCTTTCGCACGAATTTTCTCCGTGAGTTTCAAGTAAGGGCGGACGTCGACGGTAGGGTGATTGCGTTTAAAGGAGTTGCAATGATCGTGTACGAGATTTAAATTGGCTAATTGAGTTGGTCCCCCCTCGAATTCAGGTACGTCGTGATCGGCTACTAATTTTTCCGTCGCTTCGATGTTTTTTTGTCCGCAAAGAAAACAAACTCCGCCAGACTTATCGAGTAGCGCAGTTTCAATCCCGGCGCGCTCTGCCTCTGGAAGCTTTTTCTTTAATGCTGTAGAAATTGCGATCGGCATTTTTTTGTACCTTAGTGTTAGAGGGGGCTAAATTTACGCGAAAAAAAATGAAAGGTTTTGAGGGGGTTGTAACTTGGCATGTGCCGGATCCTGAAAAAAGATGTGGCAAAAAAAAGGCCGCCTCTCGGCGACCTCTTCTATAGCAGTATGTCTAGCAAGAAATCAATCCCAGCTCAACGCCCCACCAGTCTGATACTCAATAACCCGAGTTTCAAAGAAATTCTTCTCTTTCTTCAAGTCCATAATTTCGCTCATCCAAGGGAACGGATTCGTAGTCCCTGGATACTCCTCTTTCAAACCAATCTGCGACAAACGACGGTTAGCGATGAACTTCAGGTAGTCCTCCATCATCGCCGCGTTCATGCCCAGTACCCCGCGAGGCATGGTGTCACGGGCGTATTCGATCTCCAGCTGCGTGCCCTGCAGGATCATCTGGGTCGCTTCTTCTTTCATTTCGGCATCCCACAGGTGTGGGTTTTCGATTTTGATCTGGTTGATCACGTCGATGCCGAAG
>Ga0308163_10001003_pt1 | contig 35951 bp, 31 predicted proteins | sample PhyTR1_FD_201037 | JGI IMG/M metagenome (GOLD analysis project Ga0308163, IMG submission 201037) | Phyllosphere microbial communities from UC Gill Tract Community Farm, Albany, California, United States - DLSLT.R1 | ecosystem: Host-associated > Plants > Phyllosphere > Unclassified | place: USA... | reverse complement strand
CCCGTGCGGCCGATGCGGTGCACGTACGACTCGGTGTCGATGGGGATGTCGTAGTTGACGACGTGGCTGATGCGGTCGACGTCGAGGCCGCGGGCCGCGACGTCGGTGGCGACGAGGATGTCGAGCTTGCCCGACTTCAGCTGCTCCACCGTGCGCTCGCGCTGCGCCTGCGCGACGTCGCCCGAGATGGCGGCGGCCGCGTATCCGCGGGCCCGGAGCTTCTCGGCGAGCGTCTCCGTCTCGTTCTTCGTGCGGACGAACACGATCATGCCCTCGAAGTTCTCGGTCTCGAGGATGCGCGTCAGGGCGTCGACCTTCTGCGGGTACGACACCATCAGGTAGCGCTGCGTGGTGTTCGCGGAGGTCGTGGTCTTGTTCTTGACCGTGATCTCCTCGGGGTCCTGCAGGTACTTGCCCGAGATGCGGCGGATCTGCGCCGGCATCGTCGCCGAGAACAGCGCGATCTGCTTCGATTTGGGGGTGTCCGCGAGGATCGTCTCCACGTCCTCCGCGAAGCCCATCTTGAGCATCTCGTCGGCCTCGTCGAGCACCAGGAACTTCAGCTGCGACAGGTCGAGGGTGCCCTTGTCGAGGTGGTCCATGATCCGGCCGGGGGTGCCGACGACCACGTGCACGCCGCGGCGGAGCGCCGACAGCTGCACGCCGTAGCCCTGGCCGCCGTAGACGGGGAGCACGTGCACGCCGCGCATGCCGGACGCGTAGCGCTCGAACGCCTCGCACACCTGGAGCGCGAGCTCGCGGGTGGGGGCCAGCACGAGGGCCTGCGGGGTCTTCTGCGACACGTCGAGGTTGGAGAGGATCGGCAGCGCGAACGCGGCCGTCTTGCCCGTGCCGGTCTGGGCGACGCCGAGGACGTCGCGGCCGGAGAGGAGGGAGGGGATCGTGGCGGCCTGGATCGCGGAGGGCGTCTCGTAGCCCACGTCCTTGAGGGCCTTGAGGACCTGGTCGGAGAGGCCGAGGTCGCTGAAGGTCGTGCGGGGGGCGGCGTCCGCGTCGGGGGTGGATGCGGTGTCGTCAGTGCTCATGCCTCAACGGTAGGGGGTCGGGGGCGCCGCGCGCCCCACTTGCGCGGGCCGGCACGTCAGGATGGGCCATGCCCTTCACCGTCAGCCACGCCGTCGTCGCCCTCCCCGCCGTGCGCGGGCCGCTCCCGGCGGCGGCCGTGGCGGCGGGCGCGATGGCCCCCGACGTCCCGCTGTTCCTCGGCGGCGGCCTCTCCTACGCCGACACGCACGCGTTCCCGAGCCTGCTCGTGACGGCGCTCCCCGCGGGCGCGGTGCTGCTGGTGGTCTGGTCGGTCCTGCTGCGGCCGGCCGCGGGGATCCTCCTGCCCTCGGTGGTCGCGTCGCGCGTGCCCGCGTCCTGGGCGCACCGGTCGCGGCCCACCGTGCGCGGCGCGCTCCTGGCCCTCGTGGCGCTGCTCCTCGGGGTGCTCACGCACGTGGCATGGGACGCGTTCACGCACGCGGGCCGGCTCGGGACCGAGCTGCTGCCCGCACTGGCGGAGCCGTGGGGTCCGCTGCCCGGGTACCGGTGGATCCAGTACGCCTCCTCCGTGGGCGGGCTGATCGTGCTGCTCGTCGCGGGGATCCTCGGGCTGCGCCATGCCGAGCCGCGCCCGGTGCCGCGCAGGAACGGGGGACGGGTGCTGCGGATCTCCCTGGCTGCGGCCGTCGTCGCCATCGCGGCCGCCGTGGTGCTCGTGCCGGTCGCGGCGGACGGCGTGCCGCGGGACGTGGGGGCGCTCCGGGACCTCGTCTACGACGCCATCACCCGGGGCGGAGCGGCGGTCGCCCTGGCCGTGCTGCTGGCGGCGCTCATCGCCACGGGGATCCGCGGGGCCGCTCCGTCCCGCCCTCCCGCCTGAGGTGATCGACGCATGGCGGAACCGAGCACCCGACCGACCGGCGCGAGCGTGCCGGACCTCCTCGACGTCGTCGTCCCGGTCGTGCGGCGGGCGGACGGCCTGCGCCTCGCTCCGCTGTTCCGAGACGTGACGGGGGCGGATGCCGTGATGTGGGGTCTGTCCATCGTCGGGTACGGGACCTGCCGGTGCGTCTCCCCGTCGGATCCGCGGCGCACGGGGCAGTGGCCCCGCACCGGATTCTCGCCGTGGAAGGCGCGGCTGTCGCTCGACGCCCCCAAGGACCTCCCGGAGGGCGCCGCGCTCGTGCCCGAGCTCGGCGCCGCGTCCGAGGGCGCCGGCTGCGTCCACGTGCGGCGCCTCGACGACGTCGACCTCGGCGTGCTCCGCCGGCTCGTCGCGATCGCGCGGGCGCGCCCGGACGACGCGGCGTCGGGCGGCGACCACGGCCGCCACGAGCATCGCGAGCGCGGCCGCGGCCGTGCTCGCCGCGACCACCGTCTCCGTCCATGGTGTGGTGTCGTACGAAGCCGTGCCGTGGATCGACGGGGCGATCACGAAGGTCGCGAGCAGGTACCCGGGCACGCTGGCCCCCAGGGCGAGGACGACCGCGAGCGCGTCGGGCAGCGAGCCCAGGACCGGGCCCCTGGCGAGGACGGCGGCGACGATCACCGCCCCCGCGGCGATCACTCCGATCAGCTGCACGAGCGCCAGCGCCGGCAGGGCGGCCGCGAGCGGCGTCGGCCGGCCGAGGAGGCCCGAGGCGACGGCATGGAGGCCGGAGGCGGCGAAGGGACCGGCGATGAGGAGCGCGGCGATGCCGCTCGTGACGCGCGTCCCTCCGCGGGCGACCGCGAGGGCGACGAGCGCGAGCGCCAACAGGATCATCCCGAGCCCGTAGCGCTGGGCGGCGTCGCCGATCGGCTCCCAGGGGTCGTCGGGGTACGCGTAGTCGAAGAGGTGGTCCTCGATCCAGCGGTCCGGCCGGGTCCAGGAGCCGCGCGCGGTGACCCAGCGCTGCAGCGAGGCGTCGAGCTGCAGCAGCGCGGACGCCGTGAGGAGTCCGGACGCGACGAGGCGCCAGCCGGCGGGGATCCGCGCGCGGGGCGGCGCGGGGCGCGCGCCGCTGGGCGGGATGGCCGACGGTGGATCCGCGACGACCGGGTGATCGAGGTGCGTCATGCCCCAGGACTACCGCAGCGCCGGGCCGCGCGGGCGAACGGCGGGCGATCTTCTTCCCCACTCGGTGAATTCGCGGTGGTGCAGCGGCGCGGTGTCGCGGCGCTCGCGGCATGGAGTCAGCGCGGCCGACGACCCACGTACGCCGTGCGGGTGCCGCGGAGGCCGAGGCCCGGGATCCTCGCCAGGGCGTGCGGGCCGTCGTCGTCGAGGAGCGCGTCGAGGGCGGCGCGGTCGTCGGCATCGAAGCGGTCGGCCGACCGGTCGCGGACGCGGGTCAGCCACGCGCGTGCGTAGGGAAGGGTCGCGGCGGCGGCGATCGGATCCGCGGGGTCGGGATCGATGGGGAACGCGCGCGTCGCGACGTCGACGAGGCCCGCATCGCGCAGCCACGGCGCCCAGTCCGGATGCGACGGACCGCCCGTGCCGCCGTGCGTGACAGCGTCGTCGAGGCGGTCGGCGAGGCCAGCGCGGCCGAGCGCGGGATCGAGACGGTCGGGCAGGAAGCGCGGCGGGCCGTCCATCTCGACGACGGCGAGGATCCCGCCCGGCGCGAGGCCGTCGTGGACGCGCGCGAGCAGCCGCGCCGGGTCGGCGACCTCGTGCAGCATGAGCGACGCCCACACCAGGTCGGCGGGCGGCAGCGCGGGCCAGCCCGCGTCGAGGTCGGCGTGGACGGTGCTGATCCGGTCGGCGAGCCCGTCGACGACGGCGCGCTCGGCGACCCGGTCGAGCATGGCGGCGCTCGCGTCGACGGCGTGCACCTCGGCCCGGTCGAAGCGGCGCGCGAGCGCGATCGTGCCGGTGCCCGTCCCCGCGCCGAGGTCGACGACCACGCGGCCGGCGGTGTCGCGCCCGAGGCGGCGGACCCAGGCGGTGAGCTCGCGCTGGTGGCCGTGCAGGATCCGGGCGTCGAGGTCGAGCATGCGGGCGAGCGAGGGGTCGGCGGATCCGTGCCCGGAGGCATGGTGCGAGTGCGGGTTGGTCATGGATCCAGGCTGGCGCACTCCTGCCGCACGCGCATACGATCTTGCCCATGACGCAAGAGCCTGACCTCGACGCCCTCGTCCGCCAGCGCATCCGCAGCCTCCGCGAGGCCCGCGGCTGGTCGCTCGACGTGCTCGCCGCGCGGTGCTTCCTCAGCCCGTCGACGCTCAGTCGCATCGAGACCGGTCACCGGCGCATCGCGCTCGACCAGCTCGTGCCGATCGCGCGGGCCCTCGAGACGTCGCTCGACGCGCTCATCGAGTCGGGCGACGACGCCGACGTCGTGATCCGCCCGCAGGAGGACGCGCAGGCGGGCCGCACGACGTGGATCCTCTCGCGCGGCGGGGGCAGCGGATCCGGCCCGTTCGTCGCGAAGATGCGCATGACTCCGACGCGGCCCGTCCCGGTGGACCAGCTCGGGGTGCACCCCGGACGGGACTGGTTCACGGTGCTCTCGGGCACGGCGAGGCTCCAGCTGGGGGAGCGGACGATCCTCGTGGAGGCGGGCGACGCGGCCGAGTTCTCGACCATGGTGCCGCACGCCATCGGCGCGCACCGGGGCGTCGTCGAGATCCTGACGATCCTCGACCGCGACGGGCAGCGGGCCCACCTGCGGACGACGGGGACGGGTGCCGCCGCTCACGCGGGGGACGACCCGGCGGAGGGCTAGCCCTCCGCCGGCGGCGTCTCCGGCACGGGCTCGACCGGCGTCTCGGGCTCCGGCGGTGCGGGCGGCGTCGTCGGCTCCGGGCTCTCGACCGGGGGCTCGGGCGACGGCTCGGGATCCACGGGCGCGGGCGTGGTCGGTTCGGGCGTGGGCACCGTGGGCGGGTCCGTCGTCGGCTGGGGCTCGGGGTCCGTCGGCGTCGTCGGGTCCGGGTTCGACGGCGAGCCGCCGCCGGTGCCGGGGTCCGACGGCGTCCCGGGATCCGTGCCGCCGCCGCCGTTGTTGTCGCCGCCGGTGCCCGGGGTGAACGTCCCCGTGCCCGGCCGCGTGCCGGGACGCGACGGGATGTTCGGCGCCTTCGGCACGACGGGGACCGCGATGCGCTCGGGGGCCGCGGTGGCGAGCGTGAGGGTCACGACCGTGCCGGGCGCGACGCGCGTGCCGGCCGCCGGGTCCTGGCTCGCGACGATGCCGACGTCCTGGCGCACGAACCCGCGGCCGCCCGCGCCCGCGAAGGCGATGCCGAAGCCGGACGCGGCGAGCGTGTCGCCGGCGTCGGCCCCCGTCATGCGGGTCACGTCGACCATCTCGACCAGGCCGTCCGCGGAGATCGGGAGCGGGTTGGCGGGGTCCGTCGCATCCGGCACCGGGCGGGAGTCGGAGATCTCGATGGTGTCGGGATCGGCGACGTCGTCGCTCGGCGTCGGGAGCGTGGCGGCGACCGCGCCGCCCGCGATGAGGACGAGCGCGAGGCCGGCCGCGACGCCGCCGGTGGCGCGCGTGCGGACGCCGGGGATCCAGGCGGCGCCGTCACGGAGCAGCGGGATGAGCCCCGCGACGAGGGCCACGACGCCGAGCGCGATGAGGAGTCCGGGGATGCCGGCTATGACGGCGGCCGCGACCACGAGCACCGCGGCGACCGCGAGCGCGGCCCACGGCCAGGTGCTGCGGCCGCGCAGCGCCGGGGCGGTGCCGGCGGAGCGCGGGGTCGGGGCGGACGCGGCGCTCGTGGCCGGACGGGGCGGCGCGAAGCTGCCGGCCACGGAGGAGGTGCGCGGGGCGGTGACGCCGACGGGCGCACCGGTCGGCGGTGCCATCGGGTACCCCGCGGGCGGCGCGACGGGCGCACCCGTGGGCGGCGCGAGCGGAGCGCCTGCGGGCCCGGCGTCCACCGAGGCGTCGACGGCGGATCCGACGGGTGGTGCGATCGGCGCGGACCCGGGCGCGTAGCCCTCGGGCAGCGGCGACTCGGTGATCAGCTTGGGCTCGGGCGTCGACGATGCGCGGCCCGGGAACACGCGACGGCCGGAGACGAGCTCCGTCCAGCGGGCGCCGTCCCAGTAGCGCTGGTTGCCCTCGCCGTCGCCGAACCAGCCGGGCTCGTCGGACGACGGCGTGACCGACGTCGGGGAGGCGGGCGGCGGGGTCGACGACATGGTGCTCCTCAGCTGGAGAAAAGGTCTCCTCCGCTCAGGTTAGGCGGCGGGTGGGGCGACCGTGAAGCCCCGGGATGCGAGTCGGATGTCCCCGGCACCCCCAGTCAGGGGCGTCCCGTGCCTCGCGGCGAGCCCGCCGGTGGCCGTGCCGGGCCCGAGCGGGAGCCCGCCGACGAGGCCGCGTCGGCGGGCTCCCGCAGGCGCGCTCCGGCCTGCGGCGCCGTTCAGGCGGCGGTTGCGGCGGTCGCGGCGGCCTGCGGCGCGAGGTCGACCTCGAGGCTGGTCGTGCCCGCGTGGCGGAACGCCCCGGAGTCGGAGAACGCGATGCAGGCGGGATCGCCGGGACGCGGTGCGAGGGCGACGGGAGCCGCGACGCGCGCGGTCGGGGCGGGGGCGGGGGCGACGGACACGGGCACGGGATCCTCCTGATCGACCGCCCGGGCGGGCGGTGACCCCAGGTTCGCGGACCCGGCACCGCGGCGCGTCATCCGCGCGGCCCCCGCGCCTCGTCCCCGGGGTGGAGACCCGACTGGCCGCCGCGCGGCCGCCCGCCCCGCTCAGACGGTCGAGAGTCGGTACCCGCGCTTGATCACGGTCTCGACGATGCCCGCGTCGGGCAGCGACCGCCGGAGCCGCGAGATCGCGACGTCCACCGCGTGGTCGTCGAGGACCTCCGGGGTGGCGCGCGCGAGCACCCGCCGCGGGACCGTGGCGCCCTCGGCCGCGACGAGGGCGCGGAACAGGGCGAGCGGCACCGGGCTCAGCGTGAGGCGCTCGCCGTCGATCACGACCAGCCGGCCGCGCAGCTGCACGGCGCCGTGGCCGGTGTCCACGCGCGCGACGCCCGACTCCTCCAGGTGCGCGCACACCAGCCGGATCAGGGCGCCCATGCGGAACCGGTCGGGCGTGATGGGCAGGATCCCGGCCTCGACGAGCGGCGCCGCGGTCACCGGACCGACGGCCGCCGCGACGACCAGCGTGCGCAGCGCCTCTTGGAGGTCCTCGAGCCGTCCCGCCGCGTCGGCCGTCGTGAACAGCGCCTCCACCGCGGGCGCGCTCGTGAAGGTGACCGCGTCGATGCCGCCCGTGCAGACCGCCTCGACCAGCCGCAGCACGCGCGCCGAGTCCTCGTGCACCGTCCAGCGGTACGGGGCGACCGTGAGGACGTGGGCGCCCGCGTCCTCCAGGCGCGCGAGCTGCACCGGGTCGGTGAAGCCGTGCAGCTGCACCGCGACCGTCTGCCCGGCCACGTCGCCGCGCAGCACGAGGTCGACGAGCGACGTCGTCGTCTCGCGCTCGCTCATGCCGTGGTCGTCGAGGGACGCGGCGCGGATGGCGCCCCGCGCCTTGGGCCCGCGCACGAGGATCCGCGCCCGGCCGAGGACCTCGGTCAGCTCGTCGCCGACGCCCGCCGCGTCGGCGGCCTCGAACCAGCGGCGGATCCCGTACGAGGTCGTGGCGAGGAGGACGTCGGGCCGGTCGCGGATGATCGCGCGCGTCTCGGCCTCGAGCGCGGAGTCGTCGCTGACGCCCGTCATGCGGATGGTGGGGGCGTGCACCACGTCGGCGCCGCGGCGCTCGAACGCGGCGATGAGGTCCTCCGAGCGCCGGTCGGACGTCACGGCGATGCGGAAGCCCTCGAGCTGGTCGGGGCGGAAGCCGGGCTCGGCGTCGGATCCGGTCACGGCGGCCACCCCCTCGGCGGTCACGGCGTCGCCCGTGCCCGCCGGTCATCCTCCCACGGCGCATGGCCGGCGGCCGCAGCCTCCTCCGCCCAGCCGGGGACGCGGACGACCTCGCCGACCACGATGACCGCGGGGGAGCGCGGCGCGACCGTCCCGAGGAGGCCGGCGACGCCCGAGACCGTGGTGACGGTGGTCCGCTGGTCGATGGCGTAGCCGCGCTCGACGATCGCGAGCGGCATGTCCGCGCGCATCCCGTGACGCTGCAGGCCCGCCATGAGGTGGGGGAGCGTGTTGACGCCCATCAGCACGACGAGCGTCCCGCCGAGCCCCACGAGGTGGGAGAGCTCGTCCTCACCGAACGGCACGTGGCCGGAGACGACCGTGAAGGCCCGGCTCACCTCGCGGTGGGTCACCGGGATCCCGGCCGCGGCGGGGACGGACACCGCGCTCGTGACGCCGGGCACGACGGTCACGGGCACGCCGGCCGCCCGGCAGGCGATGACCTCCTCGCCGCCGCGCCCGAAGACGAACGGGTCGCCGCCCTTGAGGCGCACCACGCGCAGGCCCCGGGACGCGTGCTCGACGAGCAGCTCCTCGATGCGGCGCTGCGGCACCGCGTGGTGCCCGGGGGTCTTGCCCACGTCGACGAGGAGGGCGCCGGGGGCGAAGGCGGCCACGTCGTCGGTCGGGCCGAGTCGGTCGTGCAGCACCACGTCGGCCTCCGCGAGGGCCGCGCGGGCCGCGACCGTCATGAGGCCCGGATCCCCGGGGCCGCCGCCCACGAGCGTCACGTGGCCGCGGGGCGTCGGCGCGGTCCCCTCCCGCACCTGGAACCAGACGCGCGCGGCCCGGCAGGCCTCCGCGACGGCGGCGCGGCGGACCGCGTCCCCCTCCACCCACAGCACCAGGTCGGGCAGGTCGGCGCCGTCGAGCGCGGCACCCGCGGCGTGGTCGGGGACGCGCGCCACGTCGGCGCCGTCGGCGCGGAGGGCGGCCGTGAGGCGGCGCGTCGCGGCCGCGCCGCCCACCACGACGACGCGGCGGCCCTGGACATCGAGGTCGAACTGCATGGCTCAGGCCTTCCGGACGGGGATGGAGGGTCCGGACAGCATGACGGACCCGTCGCGCTCCTCCGGGAAGGCGGGCCGTCGCTGGCCGCGCTCCTCGACGCGCGCCATGGCGGGATCCGGCGTCGTCGGAGCGTTCACGAACGACCGGAAGCGCCGGAGCCGGTCGGGGTCGGCGAGCGTCGCCGCCCACTCGTCCTCGTAGCCGTCGATCTGCAGCGCCATCGCCTGCTCCAGCTCCTCCGCGATGCCGAGCGAGTCCTCGACGACCACCTGGTGAACGTGCTCGAGGCCGCCCTCGAGCTCCTCCTGCCAGCGTGCCGTGCGCTGCAGGCGCTCGGCCGTGCGCACGTAGTACATGAGGTAGCGGTCGATGTAGCGGATGAGCGTCGCGTCGTCGAGGTCCTTCGCGAGCAGCTGGGCGTGCACCGGGGTGAAGCCGCCGTTCCCGCCGACGTACAGGTTCCAGCCGGTCTCGGTCGCGATCACGCCGATGTCCTTCGCGCGCGCCTCGGCGCACTCGCGTGCGCATCCGGAGACGCCCATCTTGAACTTGTGCGGGGACCGGACGCCGCGGTACCGCAGCTCCAGGTGCACGGCCATGGCGACCGCGTCCTGCACGCCGTAGCGGCACCACGTCGATCCGACGCAGGACTTCACGTTCCGCAGCGCCTTCCCGTACGCCTGACCGGACTCGAAGCCGGCGTCGACGAGGATGCGCCAGATCTCGGGCAGCTGCTCGAGGCGGGCGCCGAACATGTCGATGCGCTGGCCGCCCGTGATCTTCGTGTAGAGGTCGTACTCCTCGGCGACCTCCGCGATGACCTTCAGCTTCGCCGGCGTGATCTCCCCGCCGGGGATGCGCGGCACGACCGAGTAGCTGCCGTCCTTCTGCATGTTGGCGAGCGCGCGGTCGTTGGTGTCCTGGAGCGGCCCCTGGCCGGCGTCGAGGATGTAGCCCTTCGTCTGCGTGGCGAGCACGGACGCCACGACGGGCTTGCACACGTCGCAGCCGAGGCCAGCGCCCAGGCGCTCGAACACCTGGGCGGCGGAGGTGAGACCGAGGATCCGGACGGTCTCGAACAGCTCGCTGCGGCTGACCGCGAAGTGCTCGCAGAGCGCGCGCGACACCTCGACCCCGGCGGCCTCGAGCTCCGTGTCGAGGATCTTCTTCACGAGCGGCACGCACGACCCGCACTGCGTGCCCGCGCGGCTGCAGGCCTTCAGCTCCGCGAGGTCGGTGCAGCCGGGCGTGCCGTCCGCGCCGCGGACCGCGTGACGGACGTCGCCCGCGCTCACGTCGTTGCAGGAGCACACCTGCACGTCGTCGGGGAGGTCGGTGGCGGCCGGCGGCTCGGCGCCCGCAGCCGAGAGGTAGGCGCCCGGCTCCCCGCCGAGCTCGCGTCCGAGCAGGGGGCGGAGCGCGCTGTAGGGGGCGGCGTCGCCCACGAAGACGCCGCCGAGGAGGGTGCGCGCGTCGTCGCTCATCACGATCTTCTGGTAGAGCCCGCGGGCGGGATCCGCGTAGACGACCTCGAGCGCCCCCGGCGAGCGGCCCATGGCGTCGCCGAACGACGCGACCTCGACGCCGGAGAGCTTGAGCTTCGTGGCGTCGTCGATGCCGGGGAACAGGGCCTCGCCGCCGGTGATCCGGTCGGCCACCGTCTCGGCCATGGCGTTGGCGGGCGCCACGAGGCCCACGCACACGCCGTCGACCGCGGCGACCTCCCCGATCGCCCACACGTGAGGGGCGGAGGTGCGGCACGCCGCGTCGATCGCGACGCCGCCGCGCGGGCCGAGCTCGATCCCGGCGTCGCGCGCCAGCTCGTCGCGCGGCGTGATCCCGATGGAGAAGACGACGACGTCGGCGTGGACGGTCCGGCCGTCGGTGAGCGTCATGCCGGTCACGCGGCCGGTGGGCGTCGTGAGGATCGCCGTCGGACGGACACCCAGGTGCAGCTCGATGCCCTGGCCGTGGATGATGCGGCCGAGCGCCTGGCCGGCGCCCTCGTCCAGCTGCGACGACATGAGCCACCGCCCGGAGTGCACGACCGCGGAGCGCGCGCCGAGGGCGTGGACGCCGCCCGCCGCCTCGAGCCCGAGCAGCCCGCCGCCGACGGTCACCACGTTGGCCGGCCGCCCGTGGCGCTCGCGGAACGCCGCGACCTCGGACACCAGGTCGGCGACGTCGGCGAGGGTCCGGTAGACGCGGCCGGCGGCGGCGCCCTCGATGGGCGGCACGGACGCGGCGCTGCCCGTCGCCAGCACGAGCTCGTCGTACGCGAGGACCGCGCCGTCGTCGAGGAGCACGGTCCGGGCGACGGGGTCGACGCGCGTCGCGAGGCGCCCCGGTCGGCAGTCGAGGACCGCGTGGTCCCAGAAGGCGGGCGCGCCGAGCGTCAGGTCGACCTCGCCGTGCAGCCGCTTCGAGAGCTGCACCCGGTCGTAGGGGAGGTGGGGCTCGTCGCCGACCACGGTGATCCGGAGCCTCGGCGATCCCGCGTCGACGCGCGACGCGAGGGACTCGGCGAGCCGGTGGGCCGCGGGTCCGCCGCCCACGATCACGACGCGGCGGACGCCGTCGGGGGCCGTCGTCGGGGTCGACGGCCCGGGAGCGGGCGCCGTCCCCGTCGGGATCGCGGACGCGGCGGCGGGCGTCGGGGACGCGGCGACGGGCGTCGGGGCTGCGTGCGGATCGGACGGCGTGGCACCGGATGCGCTCATGTCGGACCTCCTGCTCGGGTGTCCTCCCACGCTACGGACGCCCCGTTTCCGGGTCGTTGCCCCCGTGTCACGCCGTGTGACGGGCGTCTCACGCCGACACCGACCGGGCGAGAGGTGTTCGTTACGCCGCCGTCACGGCGACGGTCGGAGCCCGAAACACCGCGTCCCTAGCGTTGCCGACACGAGCCGCCCCGATCCGGGACGGCCGCCGATCCGCCCATCCGCCGATCCGCCCGAGCACCGACCGCGAGGAGACCGCATGACCATGACGGAGCCCACCGCCCCCGCCGCCTCCGTGGCGTCGCCGGGCCCCTGGCTCGCCGTGTGCCGGCTCGACCAGCTGGAGCCGCTCTGGGGCGAGGCCGCGCTGGTCGGCGGCGACCAGGTCGCGCTCCTCCGCCTGCCGGACGGGAGCGTCCGGACCGTCGGCCACGCCGATCCCGCGACGGGCGCGTTCGTGATGGCGCGGGGCATCGTCGGCTCCCGGGGCGGCCGCACCACCATCGCGTCGCCCCTGCACAAGGACGTGTTCGACCTCGACACGGGGGAGTGCCTCACCCGGCCCGAGCTGCGACTGCCCGTGTGGCGGAGCCGCGTCCGCGACGGCGTCGTGGAGGTGGCCCGCGGCGCGGCGCTCGTCGCGGCGAGCCACGGCACGTCGGATCCCGCGGGCCGCCGAGCCGTGACCGCGCTCGTGCAGGCGGTGCGCGAGGCGCGCCCCGACCTCCGCGTCGTGGACGCCCACGTCGACGTGCAGCAGCCCGACGTCCCCGCCGCCATGGACGGCCTCGACGACCCGGCCCGCGCGGTGGTCGTCGTTCCCCTGCTCCTGAGCGCCGGCTACCACGTGCACGTCGACCTCGCGGAGGCGGCCGCCGACGCCGCGCCGCGCGAGGTGCGGGTGACGGGGGCGCTCGGCCCGGATCCGCGCCTCGCCGTCGTCCTCGCCCGGCGCCTCCGCGACGCCGGCCTCCGGGACGGCGACCGCGTCGTGCTCGCCGCCGCCGGATCCAGCGACGCGGGCGCCGTCGCCGACTGCCACGCCGTGGGCGCCCTGCTCGCCGCCGAGCTCGGCCGCGACGTCGTCACGTCCTTCATCTCCGCCGCACGGCCTCGTGTTCCCGCGGCCGTGCGCGCCGAGCGGGAGGCCCACCCCGGTTCCCGCGTCGTCGTCGCCACCTACCTCCTCGCCCCCGGCTACTTCGCCACCCTCGCCGAGCGCGCGGGAGGGGACGCCACGAGCGCCCCCCTCCTCGTCGACGGCGAGGCGCCGCCGCCCGAGCTCGTCGACATCGTCGTCGAGCTGCACGAGCGGGCCACGGTGCCCGCGCGCTGATCCGCGCCGGACGTCCCGTCGACCATCCGTCGGCCGCCCGCATCCCGCCACCCGCATCCCCTCCCGACCGCCGTGCCGCGGCACGCGCCCATCCGGCGCGCCACGACGTCCGGCCCCGCCGCGCCCGCGGCCCCACCCGCATCCGCACCGACCCCGACCCCGACCACCAGGAGACACGCCATGACCGAACTCCTCCCGCCCGCGACCGACCCGAGGACCGAGACCGGTCTGCCCCCGGCACCGCCCTCCGCGCCGCCCACCCCCGCCGGTGCGCCGGCGCCCGGCTCCCGCACCGTCGACGCGCACGGCGCCTCGGCACCCGGGCTCTCGTTCCGCGACGGCTCCGTCATCGACGGCTGGGATCCGGAGGACCGGGCGCAGTGGGAGGGCGGCGGCTCGCGCATCGCCGCCCGCAACCTGCGCTGGTCGATCCTCGCCGAGTTCCTCGGCTTCGTCGTGTGGCAGCTGTGGTCGATCGTCGTCGTCCAGCTGCCCGCCGCGGGCTTCGACCTCTCCACCGGCGAGGTGTTCTGGCTCATCTCCATGCCGAGCCTCGTCGGCGCGACCCTCCGCTTCCCGTACACGTTCATGGTCCCGCGCTTCGGCGGCCGCAACTGGACGGTGATCTCGGCGCTGCTGCTGCTCATCCCCACGATCGCGCTCGCCGTGTGCGTGGGGAACCCGGAGACGCCGTTCGGCGTGCTGCTCGCGGTCGCCGCGCTCGCCGGGTTCGGCGGCGGGAACTTCGCGAGCTCCATGTCGAACATCACGTACTTCTACCCGCAGAGCCGGAAGGGCTGGGCGCTCGGCCTCAACGCCGCGGGCGGCAACCTCGGTGCGTCGGTGGCGCAGCTGGTCGTGCCGCTCGTCATCACGGTCGGCGCCGCGGCGACCCTCGACCTGCCCCTCGCGGGCTGGGTCTGGGTGCCGCTGATCCTCGTCGCGGCCTTCGGCGCCTGGCGCCGCATGGACAACCTGTCGCACGCCAAGGCGGACCTGACGGCGTCGCTCGCGGCCCTCCGGGAGCCGCACCTGTGGATCCTCGCGTTCCTCTACGTGGGCACCTTCGGCTCCTTCATCGGCTTCGCGGGCGTCTTCCCGAAGCTCATCTCGGACGAGTTCCCGGAGCTCTCGACCTTCGCGGTGGGCTCGGCGACGCTGTCGCTCGCGTTCCTCGGCTCGCTGATGGGGTCGCTCGCCCGGCCCCTCGGCGGGCGCCTCGCGGACCGCCACGGCGGCGCCGCGGTCACCATGGGCGCCTTCGTCGCCATGGGCCTCGCCGTCGTCGCCGTCATCGTGACGCTGCCGATCGGGAGCTTCCCGCTGTTCCTGGTGCTGTTCCTGGTGCTCTTCACGGCCAGCGGCATGGGCAACGGCGCCACCTACCGGATGATCCCCGCGGTGTTCGCGCTGCGCTCCGGCACCGCGCGCGCCGGCCGCTCGTCGGGCGACGTCGGCACGCAGCGGAAGACCGCGGCTGCGCTCGGCCTCATCTCGGGCCTCGGGGCGTACGGCGGGTTCATCATCCCGCAGGTGCTCAGCCTCTCGAAGACGGAGACCGGCGGGTACACCACCGGCCTCGGCGGCTTCGTCGTCGCGTACGCGGTCATGCTCGCGGTCACCGGGCTCGTCTACCTCCGCGCGGGCGGCATCCGCCGCGGGACCGCCGCCGGCACGCGCGTCTGATGCGCGTGGCCGCCGCGATCGACCCGGGCACGCGCGGGCACTGCCCGTACTGCGCGCTGCAGTGCGCGATGACGCTGTCTCCGTCCGTCGCCGACGGCCCCGCCGGCGCCCCGGGCGGGGCGGCGGCGGGTGGCGCGGCCGCCGGGCCGACGCCCGCCCGCCCGGTGCTCACGGTCTCGGGCCGGGACTTCCCCACCAACCGCGGCGGCCTGTGCCGGAAGGGCTGGACGAGCGCCGAGGTGCTGACAGCGGCAGGTCGGCTCACGCACCCGCTCGTGCGGGACGCGGCGGGCGACCTGGTCCGCGCGAGCTGGGACGATGCCCTCGACCTCGTCGCCGACCGGCTCCGGGACAGCCGCGCCCGGTTCGGCGCGGACTCCGTGGGCGTCTTCGGCGGCGGCGGCCTCACCAACGAGAAGGCCTACCAGCTGGGCAAGTTCGCCCGGCTGGCGCTCGGCACCTCCCGCATCGACTACAACGGGCGCTTCTGCATGTCGTCGGCGGCCGCGGCCGGGAACCGCGCGTTCGGCGTCGACCGCGGGCTGCCGTTCCCCGTCGCCGACCTCGACGGCGCGTCGACCATCCTGCTCCTCGGCTCCAACGTGGCCGCCACGATGCCGCCGTCCATCGGGCACCTGGGCGGGGCACGCGCCGCGGGCGGGCTCGTCGTGGTCGACCCGCGCCGATCCGCCACCGCGCACCTGACGGACGACGGGCAGGGGATCCACCTGCAGCCAGCCCCCGGGACCGACCTCGTGCTGCTGCTCGGGCTCATCCACGTGGTGCTCGCCGAGGGCCTCGCCGACGACGCCTACGTCGCCGCCCGCACCACCGGCCTCGACGCCGTCCGCCGGAGCGCGAACGCGTGGTGGCCCGAGCGGGTCCAGGCCGTCACGGGCGTGCCGGTCGCGGACATCCGCAGGGTCGCGCGGCGACTGGCCGACGGGCGCGGCACCTACATCCTCACCGGTCGCGGCGTCGAGCAGCACGTGGACGGGACCGACACGGCGACCGCGGCGATCGACCTCGCGCTCCTGCTGGGGCTCCCCGGCCGGCCGGGATCCGGATACGGGACGCTCACCGGCCAGGGCAACGGGCAGGGCGGTCGCGAGCACGGCCAGAAGTGCGACCAGCTGCCCGGCTACCGGCGCATCGCCGACCCGGCCGCCCGCGCGCACGTCGCCGCCGTCTGGGGCGTCGACCCCGGCGTCATCCCCGGACCCGGCGTCCCCGCCGTGGAGCTCCTCGGCGAGCTCGGGGAGCCGGGCGGCATCCGCTGCCTCCTCGTGCACGGATCCAACGTGGTCGTCTCCGCCCCCGACGTGAGCGCCGTCCGCCGCGGGCTCGAGCGGCTCGACCTGCTGGTGGTGTGCGACCTGGTGCTGTCCGAGACCGCGGCGCTCGCCGACGTCGTGCTGCCCGTCACGCAGTGGGCGGAGGAGGAGGGCACGACCACCTCGCTCGAGGGCCGCGTCATCCGCCGCCGCCGGGCCATCGACCCGCCGCCCGAGGTCCGCAGCGAGCTCGAGGTGATGGCCGCCCTCGCCGCCCGGCTCGACGCGCCCTCCACCTGGCCCACCGACCCGGCCGTCGTCTTCGACGAGCTCGCGCGCGCCTCCGCGGGCGGCCTCGCCGACTACTCCGGGCTCAGCCACGCCCTCCTGGACGACGACGCCGTCGAGGGCTTCTGGCCGTACCCGGCCGGATCCACGGGGACGCCGCGCCTCTTCGCCGACCGGTTCGCGCACCCCGACGGCCGGGCGCGGCTCGTCGCCGTCACCCCGCGGGACGTTGCCGCGGAGGACCCGGCACCCGTCGGCGGCGCCCTCACGCTCATCACCGGCCGGCTGCTCGAGCACTACCAGTCGGGTGCGCAGACCCGGCGGGTCGCCGAGCTGCAGGACGCGCAGCCGGTGGCGCGGCTGCAGATCCACCCGTCCGCCGCGGTCCGGCTCGGGATCGCGCACGGAGCGCCGGTCGCGATCGGCAACGCGCGCGGTGAGGTCAGGGCGGTCGCGGAGGTGACGGCCGGCATCCGGCACGACACGGTCTTCCTGCCGTTCCACTACGCGGGGTCCGAGTGCGCGAACCTGCTGACCGCCGCCGCCGTGGATCCCGTCTCCGCCATGCCCGAGTTCAAGCGCACGCCCGTGACCGTCCGCGCGCTCGCGCCGTCCGCGGGTCCCGTGCCGTCCGAGGGTCCCGCGCGTGGCTGAGGGCTCGGGCGGCGCGCTCCGCGTGCTCGTGGTGGGTCACGGCCCGGTCGCCGCGCGCCTCGTCGAGGAGCTCCTCCCGGTCGTCCGCGCGGGATCCGTGGCGGTCGTCGTGGTGGGCGCCGAGGAGGAGTACCCCTACAACCGCGTCCTCGTGGCCGAGCACGCGGTCGGGCGGGCCGACCGGGCGCGCCTCGACGTGACCGACACGGCCGCGGTGGAGGCGGCCGGCGTCCGCGTGATCCGGGGCGACGCGGTGGTCGCGATCGACCGCGCGCGCCGCACGGCCGTCCTGCACTCGGGGGGCGAGGTCGCGTACGACCGGCTGGTGCTCGCCACGGGCGCCCGCGCGCACGTCCCGCCCATGGACGGGCTCGAGGCGTCCCGGCACGCCCGCGGCGACGCCCCCGGGCACCCGGACGCACTCGACCACGGACGCCGGCCGCTGCCCACGGGGATCGTCGCGCTGCGGGACCTGCGCGACGCGCGCACGGTGCACGAGGCCGTCCGCGCCGGGCGCCGCGTCATCGTGCTCGGCGCGGGCGTCCTCGGCATGGAGCTCGCGCTCGCCGCCGCCGAGCGGGGCGCCGACGTCGTCGCCGTGCACCACGGGGACGTGCCGATGGCCCGCAACCTCGACCGGGGAGGCGGGCGCACCCTGAGCCACGCGGCCGACGCGGCCGGCGTCGCCATGGCGGCGCACGCCCGCGCCGAGGGCGTCCTGCTGCACGACCGCGGCACCGGCGACGAGCGCTTCCAGGCGCTGCTCCTCGCCGACGGCGGGCGCATCGACGGGGACCTCCTCGTCCTGTCCTGCGGCGTCACGGCCCGCGACGAGCTGGCCTCCGCGGCGGGACTCGCGGTCGGCCGCGGGGTGCTCGTCGACGGCGACCTCCGGAGCTGGACCGATCCGGACGTCTTCGCCGTCGGCGACTGCGCCCACGTCGCCGCGCCCGGATCCGCCCGGCCGGACGGGCAGGTGCCGGGCGGCCCATCCGGCCTCATCGGCCCCGGCTGGCGCCAGGCGGACGCCCTCGCGGCGCTGCTCGCGGCGGAGGCGACGGCCCCGGGCGGACGCGCGGCGGCCCGCCCCCGGGGTGCCGCGGCCGGGGACGCCGGGCGCCCGCCCGTCGTGATGCTCAAGGCGGAGGGCGTGGACGTCGTCGCGGGCGGCGACGTGACCGCCGAGCCGTGGGACGACCCGCCGAGGCGTCGCCGACGCCCCGGTCGCGCGCACGCCGCGGAATGCGCGGCCGACGCCGCCGACGCGTCGGGGGACGCGGCCGATCATGGTCCCGCGCCCCGCGAGGTGGCCGTGTGGACGGACCCCGCGCGCGGCGCGTACGTGAAGACGGTGACGCGCGACGGGGTCCTCGTCGGGTTCGTCGCGGTCGGGATGCCGCGCGCGGGCGCCGAGCTCACGCTCCTGTTCGAGCGCGGCGGCGAGCTGCCGGCCGACCGGTCGGTGCTCCTCCGCCTCGACGCCGCCGACGCCGGCGCGCTGCCCACCGGAGACCCGCTCGCGCCCGACGCGACCGTATGCTGGTGCAACGGCGTGACCGCGGGCACCATCGCGCAGGCGGCCGCCGACGGCGCGACCACGGTCGAGGCGATCGGCGCGTGCACGCGCGCGGGGACCGGGTGCGGGACGTGCCGGGGCCGCATCCAGGAGGTGCTCGCGTCCGCGGGCGGCCGGGCGGCCGCGCTGCTCTGAGGTCGCCGACCGTCGGTCGCCGGCAGCCGGCCGTCGGCCGGGCGGTGCGCCGACCCGACCGCGCACCGTTCCCCGCGCGGGAGGGGGTCAGCCGGGGAGCGGGATCGCGCGCACGGCCTCCCCGACGCGCGCGCCGGTCGGCGGGACGACCGCCAGCGCGTCCGCCGCCGCGAGGCCGCGCAGCATGCCCGGGCCCTGCGCCCCGACGGGCACGAGCCGGCCCTCCGCGTCGAGGGCGCACGCGACCAGCCGCGTCCCGGATCCGCCGCCCGGCAGCTCGGCCCCGGCCACGGCGAGGGCCGGCACCGGCAGCGGGCGTCCGGCGAGGCCGTCCGCGATGGCCGGCGCGAACGACAGGAGGCACGCGATCGCGGCGAGCGGGTTGCCGGGGAGGCACAGCACGGCGCGTCCGTCCGGCAGCTCCGCGAGCATCACGGGATGGCCGGGGCGCATCCGCACCGCGTCGACGACGAGACGCGCGCGGAGGGCGTCGAGCGCGCCGCGGACGTGGTCGGCGGGGCCGCGGGAGCTGCCGCCGGTGGTGATCACGAGGGGGGCGGTGGCCTGCGCGATGGCGTCGCGCGTGGCGTGGGCGTCGTCGGGGACGCGCACGGTGGATCCGGCGCCGAGCCCGCACGCCGCGAGGAGCGCGGGCAGCGCGGGGCCGATGGCGTCGCGCACCCGGCCCGGCACCGGGACGCCCCGGTCGACGACCTCGTCGCCCAGGTGGATCACGTCGGCGCCCGCCGCCGCGAGGACCGGCACCAGGTCGTGCCCGGCCGCCGCCGCGAGCCCCAGCCGCACCGCGGTGAGCCGGGTGCCGGCGGCCAGCAGCACGTCTCCCCGGCGCGCCTCCTCGCCCGCCGGCCGGATCTCGGCCCGGACCCGGGCTCCGCCGCCGGGCGCGAGCGCGTTGACGCGGAGCACGCCGGACGCGACGTCGCCGTGCTCGCTGCGGAGGATCCCGGCGGTCGCGGGCGGCACGGGGGCGCCCGTCGCGATGGGCCGCGCCTCGTCCGCCGCGAGGGCGACGTCGGCGGGGGCGTGCCCGGCCAGGACGGGGTCGCCGACGCGCCACGGCCCCGGACCGGGCGAGCCGACGGCCCAGCCGTCCATGGCGGAGGCGTCGGCGCCGGGGAGGTCGGCGCGGGCGCGGAGGTCCACGGAGAGCGTCCGCCCGAGGGCATCGCCCAGCGGTACGAGCTCGGCGGACCCGGGCCGGCGCTCGCGCAGGCGCCCGCCGAGGAGGAGCGCGGCGTCGCGCGCGTCGTCCCAGCCGGCGTCCCGCATCGTCGGGGGCGTCGCCGGCGCGACCGTCGGCGTGGGCCGCGCGTCCGCCGTCCGCGCGACCGCCGACCGCGTCCCCGTCGGGGTCACGCGGGGCCGCCCAGGTCCTCGGCGGGGGCCGCGGGCGCGGCGTCGGCGCGGAGCAGCCGGTCGCCGCCCGCCGCGCCGCCGTCGGCGGCGACCGGACCGACCGGATCCCGCGGGTGGTCGATCTCGGCGGTGATCTCCGCCGCGAGCCGCCTGGCATCGGCCGCCGTGCCGCCGGCCCGTCCCACCGCGAGCCCCAGCAGGAACGTGGTCAGGGGCGCGGCGGGCCGGGCGATGCCGTGGGCGGCGTCGCGCGCGAGGTCCAGCACGAGCGCCACCTCGACCTCCTGCGCGGGCAGCTCGAGGAGCGCGGCGACCCGGTCGACCCAGGCGTCGAGCACGGCGGGGGAGGTGTCAGCGGGCATCGGGGATCCTGTCGTCGGGGAGGCGGAGACGGTGGGCGCGCGCGTCGTCGGGGGTGTCCACGTCGGCGCAGAGCCGGGCGGGGAGGTCGGCGTGGCCGACGCGGTCCGCGCCGAGGGCGTCGAGGACGCGGCGGAGCGCGACGCCGTCGACGCCCGTCGCGCGGCCGATCGCGTCGAGCGCCGCCACGAGCGGAGCGGCCCGGTACAGGGCGAGGAGCGGCTGCGCGCGCCCGTCCGGATCGCGCGCGACGATGGCGTCCCGGCCGTCCGCGAGGCCGGCATCGTGTCGCAGCGGGAGGAGGGCGCGCACCGCGGCGGGCGAGTGCGCGAGATCGGCGGCGAGCACGAGGACCCACTCCGGGAGCGCGTCCGGGTCGAGGGCGCCCACGCCCGCGGCGAGGGCGGCGGCCGGTCCGCCGTGCGCGGGGGCCTCGTCCACCAGTCGCACGGATCCGGCCCGTCGCCATGCGCCGTCCGTGCGGGCGCCCGGCCGGTTGCCGGTCCCGACCACGACGACGCGGGCGCACCCGGCCGCCGCGCGCACCGCGTCGTCGAGCAGCGAGACGCCGCCGCGGGCGAGGGCCGTCTTGTCGATGCCGCCGAGCCGCCGGGCGCGTCCCCCGGCGAGGACCACGGCCGCCGCGTCGTCGGCGCGGAGGGGATCGGCGGGGACGCGAACGGTGTGCAGGGGATCGGCGACGACACGAGCGGCGTGCACGTCCGTCGATCCTGAGCTCACGGGTCCTCCGGTCGGGTGCGGCCGGCATGCCGCGCGGCGGTGTGCCGCCGACGCTAGCGCGGGGTCGTTTCCGGCGCGTTGCGGGGAGGGACCCGCCGCGTTGCCGCGACCTCTCCGGGGCGCATGGCGCGTGCGAGGCCACCGGCGGATCCGCGGTCGCGGGGCGTGGGCCGGCCGGGCGCCCGCCCGGGGGCGCAGGCCCCCGGCGCTCCTGGCGTCGCCCGGCGCCCCCGTACGCGACGGCGACCGGGAGGCGGCGACCGGGAAGGCGGCGACCGAGGTGCCGGGTGTCGAGCGCGGTCGGGCGCGACGGCCGCGCCGTCAGCGGGCGTCGTCCGCCTCGCGTCGCCCGAGGGCCACGTCCTCCGCGTCGATCATCCCGAGCACCGCCCGCACGGCGATCTCCGGGTACCGCCCCTCGCGCCGGGCCGCGAGGACGGCGACCCGCTCGGCGTCGATCATCCGGCGTCGCACCCGGTCGTGCGCGAGGCGCTCGGACGTGGTCTCCGGCAGCGCGTCGTCGCCCGGTCCGGCGTCCTCGCCGTCCTCCCGCATCGCCACCGTCCGCGCCGCGAGCCCGGCCTCGCGCGCCTCGTCGAGCAGGCGGTCCCGGTCGGAGCGCTCCTGGTCGTCGGCGGAGTGCCCGAGGCGCAGGCGGCGGATGATCGCGGGCAGCGCGAGCCCGCCCACGAGCGTGCCCGCCACCATCACGAACGCGAGGAACTGCAGCAGCTCCCGCTCCGGCGTCTCCGCCGGCAGCAGGAACGCGGCGGCGAGCGTGACCACGCCGCGGACGCCGGCCGAGGAGACGGCGGTGACGGTCCGCCAGCTCCACGTGCGCGCTCGGAGGCGCGCGGGTCCGTGGTCGAATAGCACCTTCGCGAGCCCGACGGACACGAAGCGCGCGGCGGCGAGCACGGCGAGCAGCAGGATCGACAGCCCGGCGATCCGCCACCCGTCGAGGCTCGACTCGGGCAGCCCGCGCACGATGCCCGCGAGGCTGAGCCCGATGAGGAGGAAGACGGCGTTCTCGAGCAGGAACTGGATCGTCCGCCAGTTCACCGACTCCGCGATGCGCGCCTCGGGCGACTGGATCAGCGGCGAGCGGTAGCCGAGCACGAGCCCGGCGGCGACCACGGCGAGCACGCCGGATCCGCCGAGCTCCTGCGCGGGGATGAACGCGACGTACGGGATCGCCAGCGACAGGCTCGTGTCGAGGACGGCGGAACGGAGGTAGCGGCGCACGGCCGAGAAGAGGAACGCGACGGCCAGGCCGATGGCGACGCCCACGATCACCGCCACGAGGAAGCCGCCCGCGACGTCGACCGGGTGCACGACCCCGACGATCGCGGCGATGGCGGTGTTGAGGGCGACCAGCGCGGTCGCGTCGTTGAGGAGGCTCTCGGTCTCGAGGATCGACATGACCCGACGGGGGAGCTTCACGCGGCCCGCGACGGCGGAGACCGCGACCGCGTCCGTCGGGGCGACGACGGCGCCGAGGGCGAGCGCCGCCGCGAGGCCCACGGCGGGCACGAGCGCCCACAGCGTGAGCCCGAAGACGAACAGCGTGACCACGACGACGCCCACGGAGAGCACGACGATGCTGTCGCGCCGGGCGCGGATGTCGGCGAGCGGCGTGCGGATCGCGGCCGCGAACAGCAGCGGCGGCAACAGTCCGTAGAGCACGGCGTCCGGCTCGATCTCGATCCGGGGAACGCCGGGCACGAACGACAGCGCCGCCCCCACGGCGACGAGCGCCACGGGCGCCGACCACCCCACGCGCCCCGCGAGGCCGGATACCGCGACGGTCACGACGACGAAGGAGACGACCCAGGCGATGATCTCGGGCATGCGCGGCTTCCGGTGGGCGGGGATCGGGCGGGGAGGGGAGAGCGGTGTGCGGCGGCGCTCAGCCGGCGCGGATCCGCGTGCGGGCGGCGTCGAGGTCGCGCGCGTCGAGCCCGTGTCCGCCGGGGCGCACGTGTGAGAAGACGTCGGCGCCGCGGGAGAGAGCCTCGCGCACGGTCCGCTCCACGTCGACGAGCGGCGCCATGGTGTCGGCGTCGCCGTTGAGCAGCGTGATCCGGGTGCCCGAGAGGTCGGTGGCAGGCTCCCGGTCGCCGAGCGGCCAGCGCGCGGAGAAGGCGATCGTCGCGGGCAGCGCCGTCGGGTGAAGCAGCGTGGTCGCCAGCGCCATGTTCGCCCCGTTCGAGAAGCCGACCGCGAGGATCTCGCGGTCTCCCAGAGCGTAGGCCGACCGGGCCGCGGCGACCAGGTCGGCGAGCTCGGCCGCGCGTGCGAACACGTCGTCGACGTCGAAGACGCCCTCCGCGTGCCGGCGGAACCAGCGGGCCGCGGATCCCTCCCGCACGCTCCCGCGCGGTGCCAGCACGGGCTGCCCGGGCGCGAGGAGCCGCGCGAGCTCGAGGCCCTGGCGCTCGTCGGCGCCCGTGCCGTGGAGGCCGAGGATCACGGGACCGGTGTCGGCGCCCGGATGGAAGACGTGCGGCGTCGCGTCGAGGAGCGCGCTCATGCGGCGGACCCGTCGGTCGGCACGGGCTCCTCGTCGGGCAGGCGCAGCGGCGGCACCGCGGCCTCGATGTCGGCGCGGCTGGGCTCCAGCCACGGCGGCAGCCGCAGGCTCCGGCCGAGCTCCAGCAGCGGCTCGTCGATGTCGAACCCGGGGGTGTCCGTCGCGATCTCGAACAGCACGCCGCCCGGCTCGCGGAAGTAGAGGGAGGTGAAGTACTGCCGGTCGAGGATCTGCGTCACCTGGTGGCCGCGGTCCACCAGCTCGTCGCGCCACGCCTGCTGGCGGGCGCGGTCCGGCACGCGGAACGCCACGTGGTGCACGGTCCCGCCCGCGGTGAGGCCCGGCTGCGCGCCCGGGTCGGCGACCACGTCGACGATCTGTCCCGGTCCGCCGTCGCCCGCGGCGAAGCGGAACCGGCCGTCGCGCTCGTCCACGAGCCGGAGCCCGAGGTCATAGGTGAGGACGGAGGCCGTGCCCGCCGGATCCCGCACCGTGAGCACCGAGGAGTGCTGGCCGCGGATCGCGTGCTCGGCGGGCACGTCGGCCGAGTCCCACGGCGCGCGCGGGTCGACGACGGACGAGGCCACGAGGTCGATCTGGAGCCCGTCAGGGTCGCGGAGGGAGAGGCGCTCCTCGTCCGAACCGGTCGCGGAGATCGACGGGGCGACGCCGACGGCGCGCAGGTGCTCCGCCCACCAGCCGAGGCTCCCGGCGGGCACGGAGAAGGCGGTCGTCGTGGACTGGCCCGCGCCGACGCGGCCCGCGGGCACGCCCTTCCACGGGAAGAAGGTGAGGAGCGATCCGGGCCGGCCCTCGGCGTCGCCGTAGTAGAGGTGGTAGCTGCCGGGACTGTCGAAGTTCACCGTGCGCTTGACGAGCCGGAGGCCCATCGCGCGCACGTAGAAGTCGACGTTCCGCTGCGGGTCGCCGCCGATGGCGGTGACGTGGTGCAGGCCCTGGGTGCTGGCGGTCATGAGGCGCTCCTTCCGCGCGGCCCGGTCGGGCCATGTCCATGCAAACGCATGGGCCGGTCGTTCATTCCCTACCGGCACGACGTAGGGGAGGCGACGCGCGCGTCACCTCCCCTCGTCGTCCCTCCTCGTCAGTCGTCGAGGTGGGCGATCGCGTAATCGGCCTCCTCGGCGGTGAAGCGCTCGCCGAACTCGCTGGTGAGCTGGTCGCGGATCGCCGCGGGGGACATCGCGGCCATCTCCCGGTACGTCTTCGCCTTGGCGAGGGCGTTCGCGTTCCAGTCCGCCTGCACGTTGTCCACGGCGTACTGCGCGGCCTCCGGAGTGAATTTCTCGCCGTACTCGCTCGTCAGCTGGTCGTAGAGCCCGGCCTTGCTCATGTCGAGGCTGTTCGCGTAGGTCTCGGCCTTGATCAGCGCCGTGGCGCTCTCGGCGGGGACGGCGGGTGCCTCGGGCACGGCGGCCTCGGTCGTCTCCTCGGTGACGGGCGCGGTCGCCTCGGGGGCGGCCTCCGCTTCGATCGAGGACTCGGGCACGGACTCGACCTCGGCCCGATCGACGGATGCCCCCACGGTGCTGAGGGCCGCGGCGAACGTGACGGTCACGAACAGCGAGGTGACCGCGGCGACGGCGCCGAGGGAGAGGCCGGTGATCGCCATGCCCTTGCTCTGCGCGCGGCGGAGGGCGAGGATCCCCAGCACGACGGCCGCCGCGCCGAGGATCAGGCCGACGACGGGGACGAGGCCCGACAGGAACGCGACGATGCCGACGACGAGCGCGGCGATGGCCAGGCCCTTCGGCGTCACGCCGTACGGGGGCGGAGGGCCCATGGTGGAGGTGGGGGCGGGCGGGCCGTAGGGGCTCGCGGGCGGGGCGGGCTGCGGGTCCGGGGTCGGGTGCCCCGGCTGATCAGGTGCGGTCATCCCGGAAGCCTCGCAGCGCCGGGAGCCGCCGATCGCCTGATGAGCCGGCGATCGGACCCCCCGTTCGCGGCCCGGCACCCCCACTTCGCGGGCCCCGATCGCCGCCTGCGGTCACGAGAGCCGCCCTAGCCTGGACCGAGGAGGGGGGCCGCCCATGGACCTGCGCTGGCTGAGCGCGCCCGACGACGAGGTCGCGGCCGCGATGCGGACCGTGCGCACCAGTGCCCGGCCGTCGTGGGTGCCGTCGCGCCGCAAGGTGCTCGCGCACGTCAACGACTCCCTTATCCTCTGGTACGTCTGCATCGTGCTCATGTACTGGGGCATCGAGACCGACGGCGCGGGCGACGGCACGGTCACGCCCGCGACGATCGCGGGGCTCGGGGGAGCCGCCGTGGTCCTCGCCCTCTGGCTCGTCGGATCGCGCCTCCTGCACCGCTGGGCGGCGCGCCCTCCGTCGCCGCGCGCCCGCGGCCGGGAGTGGCGGCAGCACCTGACGGCGCTCGCGAACGGCTTCGAGCCGCAGCCGAGCGGCGGCCGCACCTTCCGCGCGCTCATCACGGAGGATCCGGGCGGCGTGCTCGTCCTCCCGCGCTTCCGGGCCGCGGGCGTCGAGTTCGGGAGCGTCGTGCGGAAGCGCGCCCGGCGCACCGGCTGGACCTACGTGGCGGTGAGGCTCCCCGTGCCGCTGCCGCACCTCCTGCTCGACGCGACCGCGAACGACGCGCGCGGCGGCGAGCTCCCGGCGAGCATCGGCCGCGGCCAGCGCCTCTCCCTCGAGGGCGACTTCGACCGGAGCTTCCGCCTCTTCGCGCCCGCGGAGTACGAGCGCGACGCCCTCTACCTGCTCACGCCCGACGTCATGGCGGCGCTCGTCGACGACGCGGCCGACTTCGACGTCGAGATGGTCGACGACACGCTCGTGTTCTTCCGCCGCGGGCTGGCCGACTTCGCGGAGGCCGGGCCGTGGGAGGCGACTGGGCGGATCCTCGACGGCGTCGCCGCGCGCATCCGGCGCCGCGCGGTCCGGTACCGCGACGAGCGCGTGCTGCTGGGCGACGGCGGGCCGGCCGCCCCGCTGCGCGCCGACCTCGACGAGCAGCCGCCGGATCCCCGCGCCCCGCGCATCGCCGCCGACGGCCGCCGCCTCGACGTCCGCGACCGCCGCACGGGCTGCCTCGGCGTGGTCAGCTGGTTCTCCTGGGTGGTGTTCCGCGCCGGGCTGATCTTCGTCCCGGCGGTCTTCGCGTTCGCGGGCTTCATGTCGATCGTCGACGGGCGCTGACCGGCGGGTGGGCCCCAGCTGGTCGTCGACGCGCGATCCGCCCGGCGCAGTGTCGACGCCGGGGCTTCCCCCGCGGATCCGCAGGGGCCAGCATGAGCGCATGGGACGCATCCTCGGCATCGGCGGTCTGCTCTTCCGCGCGGACGACCCCGCCGCGCTCACCGCGTGGTACCGGGACGTGCTCGGGCTCGACCTCGACGCGCAGGGCGTGTGGGAGCAGGAGGCGGGCCCCACCGTCGTCGCGGCCGCGGCGCGCACGGCGCCGCCGTCGGGGGCGCCGGAGCAGCGGCTGATGCTGGACCTCCGCGTGAGCGACCTGGACGGCCTCGTCGCGCGCCTCGCCGCGGCCGGCGCGGAGGTCGCGCCCGGCATCGAGGACATGCCCGGCGTCGGACGCTTCTCCTGGGTGACGGATCCCGAGGGCTTCCGGATCGAGCTGTGGGAGCCGAGCTGACGGCAGTCCCGTCGCCGCCCGCTCAGCCGCCGACGGCCCGCCGCACCAGCTCCGCCACGCGCTCCTCGTTCGCCGGATCCACCGCGGTCAGCGCGTACGACGTCGCCCACATCGTGCCCTCGTCGAGCCGTGCCGGATCCTGGAAGCCGAGCGTCGAGTACCTCGTGCCGAACTTGGATCCCGGCTGGAAGAACACGACGGGCTTGCCGTCCGCGTCGGCGTAGGCCGGGAAGCCGTACCAGGTCTTGGGCGCGAGGCCGGGCGCGTGCTGGAGCACGATCCCGTGCAGCCACTCGGCGATCGCGCGCTCCTCGGGCGGCATCGCGGCGAACGCGTCGAGCACGCCCTGGAGCGCGGCCGCCTGCCGGTCGGCGGCCTTCTGGGCCTTGGCCTCCTCGCGGAGCTCCTTCGCGCGCTGCTTCATCGCCGCGCGCTCGTCCGCCGAGAATCCGGTGTCGGTCATGTCCGCTCCCTGCCTGGTGGTGTGCCTGGAGAGTGGCAGGCGGGTGGCCGTCCGGCAAGGGCCGTGCGGATCCGGCGCCCGGCACGACGGCGTACCGTCATCCCATGAGCACCCACGAGCAGGACCAGCCCATCATGGACGGCGCCGCCGACGCCACGGCCGAGGAGAAGCGCGCCGGGCTCGCCGAGCAGGTCGCCTACGACCACCGCGACAGCGGATCCGAGGCGATGGCCGCCGACCTCGAGCGGCGCATCGCCGACGCGGGCCTCGGTGACGGCCCGGCCGACCCCGCGGCGACGCAGGCGACCTCCACCGGCAGCGACGGCATCGACGGCGAGGCCGACGCCGAGGTCGACGGGCCGCACCCCGCCTGATCCGCCGACACGCCCGCGAGGAGCCGCCCGGAATGCCCGGGCGGCTCCTCGCCGTTGGGGCAGGGGATGACCGAGAACCGAGACACCCCCGCCCGCACATCCGCCCCCGCCGTCTCCCCGCGCTCCGACGGCACCGGCCGCACGGCCCTCGTGGTCGGCGCCACCGGCATCAGCGGATCGGCGCTCGTCGACCAGCTCACCGCCGAGGGCTGGGACGTGCTCGCGCTCAGCCGCCGCGCCGGCGCCGACCGCCCGGGCGTCCGCTGGATCAGCGCCGACCTCCGCTCCGCCGACGACCTCCGCCGCGCGCTCGCCGGCGAGCAGCCCACCCACGTGTTCTTCACCGCGTGGTCGCGCCAGCCCACCGAGCAGGAGAACATCGACGTCAACGGCGGCATGGTGCGCGACCTGCTCGCGGCCCTCGACGGCGCGCCCGTCGAGCACGTGGCGCTCGTCACCGGCCTCAAGCACTACCTCGGCCCGTTCGAGGCGTACGGCCAGGGCGCGATGCCCGACACCCCGTTCCACGAGGAGGAGCCGCGCCTCGACGCCCCGAACTTCTACTACGCGCAGGAGGACGAGCTGTTCGCCGCCGCCTCCCGCCAGGGCTTCGCGTGGTCGGTGCACCGCTCGCACACCGTCATCGGGCACGCGGTCGGCAACCAGATGAACATGGGGCTGACCCTCGCGGTGTACGGATCCATCTGCCGCGACCTCGGCCTGCCGTTCGTCTTCCCGGGCAGCGCGACCCAGTGGTCCGGCCTCACGGACGTGACCGACGCGACCGTGCTCGCCGACCAGATGATCTGGGCGTCCACCGACGAGGCCGGCCGCGACGAGGCGTTCAACGTCGTCAACGGCGACGTGTTCCGCTGGCGCTGGATGTGGCCGCGCTTGGCCGCGTACTTCGGCGTCGACCCGGTCGGCTTCGAGGACGCGCCGCGTCCGCTCGAGCAGCAGATGGCGGGCTACGAGGAGGAGTGGGCGCGCATCGCCCGCGAGGCCGGGCTCGCGGAGTCGGACCTCGGCCGCATCGCGTCGTGGTGGCACACCGACGCCGACCTCGGCCGCGACATCGAGGTCGTCACCGACATCAGCAAGAGCCGGCTCGCCGGCTTCCACACGCACCACCGCACGCTCGACAGCTTCCTGGGGCTGTTCGACCGCTACCGCGCGGAGGGGCTCATCCCGCGCTGACGGGCTGCGCGGGTGCCGCCGGGCCCGCGGCCGGACGCGTCCCGTAGCTGAGGCGGCGGATCGCCCACTCGGCGGGACCCGCCCGGCCGGCGCGCTCGAGTGCCACGGCCACAGCGACCGTGACGAGCCACACGCCGATGGCGATCAGCGCGATGCGGGCGGTCCCCGCGCCGACGCCGAGGCCGAGCGACCACGGCTCCAGCAGGATCGCGAACAGCACCGACTGCAGCAGGTAGCACGTCATCGAACGACGGCCCACGGCGACCAGCGCGCGGAGCACCGGGCCGGGCGCGGGATCCCCTCGGCGAGCCCGCGCGGCCACCGCCCAGCCGACGAGGCCGAGCAGCCCGAGCGCGCCTCCCACCCCGGTGGCGCCGTGCAACACGCCGAGCAGGTACAGCGCCACGGGATCCGCGTCGAGCGCACCCACGGAGGCGAGCACGAGCGGCAGCGCGCCGAGCACGCTGACCGGCATCCCGACGAGGGCCAGCGCGCGCAGCAGCGGCAGGTGCGCGGCGGGATCCTCGAGCACACGGCGGCGGCCGAGCAGGATCCCGATCGCCGCGAGCGGCACGAGCGCGCCGACCGTCACGGGCGTCGCGACGAGGATCGCGGCCAGGGCGATGGCCCGGCTCGCGAGGTCGCCGAGGAAGGTGCCGTCGCCGCCGAGCAGGGAGCCGGATCCATCGCCGCCCGCGAGGCCGTCCGCTCCCGCCATGAGGAGGAACACGATCGCGGGCGCCCACACCAGCACGCGGAACGCGCGGTCGCTCGCGCGGTACGTGGCCGCGAGCGCGAGCCCGAGGATCCCGTAGCTGAGCAGGATGTCGCCCTCGAACAGCAGCACCACGTGCAGCGCCCCGAACGCCATGAGCCACAGGCTCCGGCGGAGGAGAAGCCGGCGTGCGCGCGGTCCGTCGACTCCGGCGGCGGCCTGACGCCGGAGGATCACCGCGAAGCCGTACGCGAAGAGCATCGTGAACAGCGGGAAGGCGCGGTTGTCGACGAGCGTGCCGACGAGCACGTCGGCCGCGTGGTCGAGCGCGGTGCCGTTCGTCGGGCGGTCGAGCGGACCGGTCGGCCGCCCGACGATGAAGTAGACGGAGTTCGCCAGCGCGATTCCGAGCAGCGCGATCCCGCGGAGCAGGTCGGGCGCCAGGCTGCGCTCCCCGGCGGGCGTCGGACCGGCGGAGGCGGCGGGCGCGGTCGGGGGCGTTCCGGGGAGGGAGGTCACGCCTCCAGCCTGCCCGCGGTGGTTCGGCGTCGCGTCCGCCGTGCGGGGGACGGGCGTCGGGGGCGGCGGCATCCACCGATCGGCCGATGCCGTGGATCGACCGCTCGGCCGTTCCGCTCCCGCGCCCCGACCGCCACGCTGGACCCATGACCACACCAGCCGTCGAGGAGCACGTCAGCGTGCGCGACCTCGAGAAGACCTACGGCACGACCACCGCCCTCCGGGGCGTGTCCTTCGACATCCACCGCGGCGAGACGTTCGCGCTCCTCGGGCCCAACGGCGCGGGCAAGTCGACCACCATCGAGATCCTCGAGGGGTACCGGCTCCGCACCGGCGGATCCGCGACCGTGCTGGGCGTGGATCCCGCCACGGGCGGCCGTGCCTGGCGCGCCCGCATCGGCATGGTGCTGCAGTCGAGCTCGGAGAGCGGCGCGATGACCGTGCGCGAGCAGGTCGCGCACTTCGCCCGGATGTACCCCCGGCCCCGCGACGTCGACGCGACCATCGCGGCCGTCGGCCTCACCGAGAAGGCGGGCACGCTGCTGCGCGCGCTCTCGGGCGGCCAGCGCCGGCGCGTGGACGTGGCCCTCGGGATCATCGGCCGCCCCGAGCTGCTCTTCCTCGACGAGCCGACGACGGGCTTCGACCCCGAGGCCCGGCACCGGTTCTGGGACCTCGTGCGCGAGCTCAAGGCGGAGGGCACGACGATCCTCCTCACCACGCACTACCTCGACGAGGCCGCGCAGCTCGGCGACCGGGCCGCCGTGATCGCGGGCGGGCGCCTGGTCGCGATCGGCCGGCTCGACGAGATCGGGGGAGAGGAGGCGCGGATCCCGCGGGTGCTCTGGCGCGACGACGACGGACCGCACGAGGAGCGCACGCGGGAGCCCGCCGCGTTCGTGGCGCGCCTGTCCGCCGCGACGCCCGGCGGCGAGCCGCGCGACCTCCGCGTCGTGCGGCCGAGCCTCGAGGACGTGTACCTCGGGCTGCTCGCCGAGGCAGGTGCCCCGGGGGCGGGTGCCGCGGATGCCGACGGCGCCGCTCCGACCGCCGCGGCCGCCGCTTCCGCCGAGGAGGTGGCCGCATGACCGCCGTCCGCCCCGCGCGTCCCGCCGCGGATCCCGGGCGCGCCCCCGCTCTCCCCGGCGTCCTCCCGCTCGGGATCCACCGGGTCCGCTACGAGGTGCGCCGCTACTTCCGGCAGACCGACACGATCATCTTCACGTTCCTCTTCCCGGTCATCATGCTGTCGATCTTCTCGGTGGCCTTCGGCTCGTCCGGCAACCTCGGCACCGCGCCCGACGGATCCGGCGGCGTCAGCGCCGCGGCCTACTACCTGCCGGGCATGATCGCGGCGGGCATCCTCCTCTCGGGCGTGCAGAACCTCGCGGTCGACATCGCGATGGAGCGCAGCGACGGCACGCTCAAGCGGCTCGCCGGATCCCCGCTGCCCGTGCTCTCGTACTTCATCGGCAAGGGCGGGCAGGTGGTCGTCACCTCGCTGCTGCAGATGGTCGTGCTGCTGCTCGTCGCCCGGTTCGCCTTCGGGGTGGATCTGCCCACCGACGCCGGCCGCTGGCTGACGTTCGCGTGGGTGTACGCGCTCGGGATCACGTCGTCGGCCGTGCTCGGCATCGCGCTCAGCCGCATCCCGCGCTCCGGGGCCTCGGCCACGGCGGTCATCACGCCGATCGTGCTCGTGCTGCAGTTCATCAGCGGCGTGTACCTCACGTTCACGATGCTGCCGACCTGGCTCCAGGACGTCGCGGCCTTCCTGCCGCTGAAGTGGATGGCCCAGGGCATGCGCGCCGTGTTCCTGCCGGAGGCGCTCGCCGCCGTGGAGCGCGGCGGCACCTGGGACCTCGCGGGTGTCGCGGCCGTCCTCGCGATCTGGCTGGTCGGCGGCACGGTCGCCGCGGTCGCCACCTTCCGCTGGATCCGCCGGGACTCCTGATCATGCGCGGCGACCGGGCGGGATGGCAGGCTCAGGGGATGATCCCCACCCGCACCGTCCACGTCGGCTACGCGGTGACCATGGTGCTGCTGGTCGTGCTGACGATCGGCGCCGGGCGGGACGCCGACGGGGGAGCGTGGGGGGCCATCGCGGCGATGTCCGCCCTCTACCTGCTTCTGGGCGCCCGTGCGCTCGAGGCCTCCGCGGCGGCGGCGACGGCGGCGAAGGCCGGGCCGCTGCCGTCCGCGATCGCCTTCCTCGCGCTCGTCATCCCGGCCGCCACCTGGGGCGTCGCGAGCCTGTCGTCCTTCGCCGTCGTGCAGTGCGTGCTGTGCCCGCTCGTCTGGCTCCTGCTGGACCGCGTGCGGGACGCGGTGATCGGCACCCTCGCGCTGACCGGATCCGTCGCCGTGGGATTCGTGATCGGCTTCGGCGACCTGCCGGGCGCGCTCCCGACCATGGCCGTGTCGCAGGGGCTGAGCCTCGGCGGGAGCATCGCCCTCGGGCTCTGGATCACGCGCATCGCCGACCTCAGCCACGAGCGCCTGCATCTGCTCGAGGGGCTCCGCGCCGCGCAGGCGCAGGTCGAGGAGCTCGGCCGCGAGGCGGGAGCCGCCCGCGAGCGGGAGCGGCTGTCGGCCGACATCCACGACACGGTCGCGCAGGACCTCACGGGCCTCGTGATGCTGGCGCAGCGGGGCAGGCGGGAGCTCCGCGGCGGCGAGACGGACGCGATGGATCAGACGCTCGCCCAGCTCGAGGAGGGCGCGCGCGACGCGCTCACCCAGACCCGCGCGATCGTCGCCGCCACGGCACCCGTCGAGCTGTCGGACGGCCTGGGGCCGGCCCTCGCGCGGCTCGGCGCGCGGCTCGCCCGGGAGGCGGGCATCCCCGTCGCGGTGCGCGCCGACGCGATCGTCGGATCCGTCGCCCGCGACGTCGAGGTGGTCCTCCTCCGCTGCGCGCAGGAGGGCCTCGCCAACGTCCGCCGTCACGCGGCCGCCGCGGCCGTGGAGCTGGTGCTCGACCGCGACGGCGCCGACGTCGTGCTCACGATCGGCGACGACGGTCGCGGCTTCGACCCCGCCCGCGCGTCCGGCGGCTACGGCCTCGACGGCATGCGGCGTCGGCTGGACGCGGCCGGCGGACGCCTGGACGTCACCGGCGGTCCCGGCGGCACGCGGCTCACGGCGCGCATCCCGGCACCCGCGGCGGCGCCCGCCGGTCCGCGCGGCGTCGACCCTACGGCCGCCTCGGCCGCGGCCGCGGCCGCGGCCGCGACCGCGGCCGCGACACCGGCCGCGACCCCCGCCCGGGCCCGCGCATGACCGCCCCGCGGATCCGCGTCGCCGTCGTCGACGACCATCCCGTCGTCCGCGCCGGCCTCGCCGCCCTCCTCGCGTCCGCCGACGACCTCGAGGTCGTCGGCCAGGCGCCCGACGGGGAGGCCGCCGTCGCGCTCGCCGTCGCCGAGCGCCCGGACGTCGTGCTGATGGACCTCCGCATGCCCGGCCTCGACGGCGTCGGCGCGACCGCCCGGATCCGCGAGGAGGCGCCCGGCGTGCGCGTGCTGGTGCTCACCACCTACGAGACCGACGCGAGCATCCTCACCGCCATCGAGGCGGGCGCCAGCGGCTACCTGCTGAAGGCGGCGCCCGAGGAGGAGATCCTCGCGGGCGTCCGCGCGGTGGCCCGGGGCGACGTCGCCCTCGCGCCCGCCCTCGCGGCGCGGCTCGTGCGGCAGGTGGCGCGTCCGGTCGCGGCCCCGACGCCCGCGCCCACCCTCAGCCCGCGCGAGACCGAGGTGCTCGCGCTCGTCGCGGCCGGGCGCACGAACGCCCGCATCGCCCTCGAGCTGCACGTCACCCCGGCCACCGTGAAGACGCACCTGCTGCACGTCTTCGAGAAGCTCGGCGTGGGCGACCGGACCCGCGCGGTCACGCTCGCGATGGAGCTCGGCCTCCTGCCGCCGGCGTCCGGGCCGACGCGGGGCTGATCCCGCGTCGGACCCGCCCGTCCCCGCCCGTCCCCGCCCGTCCGCGCCGTGTCCCCCGACCGCGGGACAGGGCAGTAACGCTTGGATAACGTCTCCGGGAACCGGTATCAGTGGCTGGGGAAATGGATATGTTCGGACCGACGACGAACCTCGGATCCCCGCCCATGCGCCGATCCGCCGGCCGTCGCCCGCACCACTCCCAGCACACCACCACATCGCAGCAGCACCCGACCCGAGGACGCGTCGGCGCACCATCACGGCCTTCGCGAGGACGCGACGGCCCGGTGCCCGCACGACCCGGACGGGCCACCGAGAGGACCCGCCGACATGGCATCCGGACGACAGGTACGACAGATCAGCTCCCTCCTCCTCCTCGCCGGCGTCGCCGCCGGCCTCACCGCGTGCGCGCCGCAGGGCGCCACGAACACGGGCTCCGGCGGGGACGACGCCGCCGGCGGCACCGAGTGCAACGTCGGCATCTCGATGCCGACCCGCAGCCTCGAGCGCTGGATCAACGACGGCGAGGGCCTCAAGACCAAGCTCGAGGGCGACGACTGCACCGTCGACCTCCAGTACGCCGACAACAAGACCGACGCCCAGATCAGCCAGATCCAGAACCAGGTCGCGGGCGGCGCCAAGATCCTCGTGGTCGCGGCCGTCGACGGCAAGACCCTCGGCCCGGCGCTCGAGGACGCGAAGAGCCAGGGCGTCACGGTCATCGCGTACGACCGCCTCATCAACGGCACCGAGGCCGTCGACTACTACGCCACCTTCGACAACTACAAGGTCGGCCAGCTCCAGGGCGAGTTCATCAAGGAGCAGCTCGACCTCGACAACGCCGCGGGGCCCATCACCATGGAGCCCTTCGCGGGCAGCCCCGACGACAACAACGCCGGCTTCTTCTTCGGCGGCGCGTGGGACGTCCTCCAGCCCTACGTCGCGAGCGGCAAGCTGACCGTGCCCTCGGGCAAGTCGCCGTCCACGAGCGCCGACTGGCAGTCCATCGGCATCCTCGGCTGGGGATCCGACGACGCGCAGGCCGAGATGGACAACCGCCTGCAGTCGTTCTACACGGGCGGCCAGAAGGTCCAGGTCGTCCTCTCGCCCAACGACAGCCTCGCGCTCGGCATCGAGGCGTCGCTCTCGAGCGCCGGCTACGCGCCCGGCGCCGACTGGCCCGTCATCACCGGCCAGGACGCCGACAAGGCGAACGTGCAGGCGATCCTCGAGGACAAGCAGTCGATGACCGTCTGGAAGGACACCCGGGCGCTCGGCGACCAGGTCCAGAAGATGATCGGCGAGATCGTCGCGGGCGACGAGGTCACGGTCAACGACACCAAGACCTACGACAACGGCGAGAAGGTCGTCCCGGCCTTCCTCCTCGACCCGCAGGTGGTCGTGAAGGACGACGTGAAGTCGGTGCTCGTCGACTCCGGCTTCCTCAAGGCGTCCGACGTCGGCCTGTAGCCCGACCCGCGGCCGACGGGCGCCCGGCACCACGCCGGGCGCCCGT
>Ga0308163_10001002_pt1 | contig 35967 bp, 24 predicted proteins | sample PhyTR1_FD_201037 | JGI IMG/M metagenome (GOLD analysis project Ga0308163, IMG submission 201037) | Phyllosphere microbial communities from UC Gill Tract Community Farm, Albany, California, United States - DLSLT.R1 | ecosystem: Host-associated > Plants > Phyllosphere > Unclassified | place: USA... | reverse complement strand
AATGCAAACCAAGATCACGTCGATCGGAAAGCGCATCCCTTTGAAGTTGAGCATGTCCATTCGTCCTGGGTTCGGGCGCCGCAGTCTACCTGATTGGCCCGTCGACGTTCGCTAATGCGACAGAGCCGCGCGCAGTCGCCCACCTCGCGGTGCGCGGCGCCGGCCGGAATCCAGACGGCGCAGTTTTCCGGCACCACCCACAGGCATTTGCCGATCTGGCAGTTGATCAATCCCTTGGCGCAGTACAGCAGCTCCCCGCGGTCATGGCAATGCAGCACATGCGGGTTGTACGGCAGTCGCGCACGATCCGAAAAGAACGCATTGATGTCCCGGGGCAGATCATCGTGCAACAGTGCGATCCCGCCTGTTCCCCTGCTCTTGGCCAATCCCGTCATCGATTCCAGCTGTCGTCAGTTCAGTGGGCGTAAATTATAAGGTAAATGAGTATGGCGTAAAACCAGTAGCTTTACTGATCATCGAAGTGCTGCGCGCATTATCTGCTTTGCATTTCTCAAATAAGTTCTGCTAGAATGTGATCGATAACAAAACGAATGCGCGCTATCGCAAAAACCGGCCAGACCGGCCATCAGCCCGGAGACAACCCATGTACGACAAGACTTATTACGCCACCCATCCCGACATGATGGCGCAGGCCGATACCGACGACCTGCGCGCGCGCTACCTGATCGGCGACCTGTTCCAGCCCGGCCGTATCGCCCTCACCTACAGCCATGACGAACGCTTCGTGATCGGCGGCGCCGCACCGCTCGACCAGGCACTGGCCCTGCCGCCGCTGCCAGCCACGCCGGGCGAGGCGTCGGTGCCGTTTCTCACCCGGCGCGAGTTGGGCATCATCAACGTGGGCCAGGGCACCGGCACCGTGACAGTCGATGGCGTGGCCACCGAACTGGCGCCCCGTGACGGCTTGTACGTGCCGATGGACGCCAAATCAGTCGAGTTTGCCTCTATCGACGCGACCAAGCCTGCCCGCTACTACCTCGCTTCCACTCCGGCGCATGCCAGCTACACGCTCAAGAAGATCGACCACGCCAGTGCGGTGCCGCTCGAACGCGGCAGCCTGGAAACCTCGAATGCGCGCACCATTTATCAATACGTGATTCCAGGCGTGTGCCAGTCGGCGCAATTGCTGCTCGGCCTGACGATACTGCAAACGGGCAGCGTGTGGAACACCATGCCACCACACACCCACGAGCGCCGCTCCGAGGTGTACTTCTACTTCGACCTGGCGCCGGACCAGCGCGTGTTCCACTTCATGGGCCAGCCCGACGCCGCACGCCATATCGTGATCGAGAACGAACAGGCGGTGCTGTCGCCGCCATGGTCGATCCACATGGGTTCCGGTACAGCCAACTATGCTTTTATCTGGGCCATGGGTGGTGAAAACCTCGATTACACCGACATGCAGGTGCTCGATATCTGCCAGCTGAAATAAGGAGCCGCCATGCACAAGCTCTTTGATTTGAGCGGACGCGTCGCCCTGGTAACGGGCGCCAATACGGGCTTGGGTCAGGCCATCGCTGTCGCGCTTGCAGAAGCCGGCGCCGATATCGTGGTGGTGGGGCGCAGCGATCCGGCAGACACCGGTGAGCGGGTGCGCTCCGTCGGCCGGCGCTTTCATGCGATCGGCGCCGACCTGGCATTGCCCGGCCAGTCGGAAGCGGTGGTAGCACAGGCGATTGCCGCCTTCAGCAGACTCGACATCCTGGTCAACAATGCCGGCACAATCCACCGCGCGGACGCCATCGATGTCACCGAGGAAGACTGGGACACGGTGGTGGATACCAACCTGAAGGCGGCGTTCTTCCTGTCCCAGGCGGCCGCGCGCCACATGCTCGACCACGGTGGCGGCAAGATCATCAATATTGCCTCGCTGCTGTCGTTCCAGGGCGGTATCCGGGTGCCGGCCTATACTGCCAGCAAGAGCGGCATCGCGGGTCTCACCCACGCGCTGGCTGCCGAATGGGCTGCACACGGCATCAACGTCAATGCGATTGCGCCCGGCTATTTCGCCACCAATAACACCGCCGCGCTGCGCAGCGACCCGGTACGCGAACCGGAGATCCTGGCGCGCATTCCCGCCGGCCGCTGGGGCAGTCCCGGCGACCTGGCCGGCGCCGCCGTCTTCTTGGCCGGCAGTGCCAGCAATTACGTCCACGGCGTGGTGCTGCCGGTGGACGGGGGCTGGTTGGCCCGATGAACATGGCCAACCGCAACGACAGTCCGGTCGTGTGCTTCGGCGAAATCCTGCTGCGCCTGGCCGCGCCGCGCGGCGAACTGCTGGCGCAGGCACGTCACCTGGACATGCAGGTGGGCGGCGCAGAGGCCAACGTTGCCGCATCGCTGGCGCACCTGGGCCACGCCACCCGCATGGTGGGCGCCCTGCCCGACCAGCCGCTGGGTCGCCATGCGCGCGATGTGCTGCGCGGCCATGGTGTCGATACCACTGCGCTCGAGTTTGCCGATGGTCGCATGGGGCTGTACTTCTTCACCCCGGGCGCGGTCAATCGCGCATCCGACATCGTCTACGATCGCGCCGGCTCGGTGTTCGCCAACCGCGCCGCCGCCAGCTATGACTGGGAAGCGCTGCTGGCCGGCGCCGGCTGGCTGCATGTTTCCGGCATCACGGCCGCTATCAGCGCCGAAGCCGGCCAGGCCGTGCATGACGCGCTTGCCTGCGCCCGTCGGCTCGGCGTGACGGTGTCGTTCGACGGCAACTACCGTCCCAGTCTATGGGCCGCGCGCGGCGAGGACGGCGCCCCAGCGCTGGCCGCACTGCTGGCCCAGGCCGACCTGGCATTCATCGACCAGCGCGACATCGCACTACTGCTGGGCAACCCTGCCCTTGCCGCCGGCGATCCCGCTGCGGCGATCATGGCTGCGTTCCACGCCTGTCCGCTGCTTCAGGCTGTTGCCTGCACGCGGCGCGAACAGCTGAGCGTCGACCATCACCAGCTGTCCGGCGCGTTTTACACGCGGCACGGTGCGATCGAGGCTTGCGTCCGCGACGTGGCCGGCATCATCGACCGCATCGGCACCGGCGACGCCTTTGCCGCCGGCGTGATTCACGGCATGCGGCGCGGCTGGTCCCGGCATCAGTGCCTGGACTTTGCGCTCGCTGCCGCCTGCTCCAAGCACAGCGTAGCCGGTGACATCCATCCGGTATCGGAAGCTGACATTATCGCCACCATGGAAGGGACCTTCGATGTCCGCCGCTGACCACCCTGCGCCACCAGCGGCACAGCAGCGCTGGCGCCTGGAATGGGACTTCGGCAGCGCCGAGGTACAGGCGCTGGGCGGCATGCTCGGGCCGCTGCATTTCCGGCTCGACGCCGAGCGCGACCTGCAAGTGATGCACGTGGCGCCATGGGCCGGCACGACCGAGTCGCTGGCCCTGCCCGGTTTGCTGCGTCGCATGCGCGGCGAGTGGCCGTGCGTACCTTTCGGACGCACCGACCTGCCGGCCGACCTGCCGCCCGGCTGGACCACCTTCGCCGCCGACGACCATTGGTCGCACGGCTACGGCGCCAACCACCGCTGGACCTGCACGCATGCGGACGCCACCAGCGTGCGCATGGCCATCGATTATCCCGAAGAATCGCCGGTGTCGCGCATCGAACGCTGCATCAGCGTGGTGCCGGGCGCACCGGCGCTCGATATCACACTGACCATCCGGCCGCGCCGCAGCACCATGCTGCCCGCCGGCCTGCACCCGACCTTCCGCCTGCCGCAACCCGATGGCCGGGTGCGCCTGGCGCTGGGCCGGCACAACGGCATTTTCAGCTACCCGAGCCGCAGCGCCGGCGCCGCCAGCAACCTGCTGCCCGATACCCGTTCGGACCGCCTGGATGCCATGACCGGCAGCGCCGGACCGGTGGACATGAGCGGCCTGCCGCTGGCGCACGACAGCGAGGAATTGCTGCAGGTGCGAGCCCTGGCCGGCGATGGGGCCATGCCGCCGTTTCGCCTGCACTACCTCGATTACGACATGCAGGTCGGCATGTGGTGGAACACGGCCGATTTCCCCGACCTGATGCTGTGGCTGAGCAACCGCGGCCGCCCTGAGTTTCCCTGGCACAGCCGTCACGTGGCGCTGGGGGCCGAACCGGTTAACAGCATCTTCGACCTGGGCCGGGTGGCCCGGCCGCCTGCTGACCACGCGCTGGCGGACCGGCGCGGCATCGATTTACGCGCGGGACAGGAGTGGACCACGCGATACCGTATCGCCGCCTGGCGCGGCGCCCTGCCCGACGGCCTCGCGCCCGGGTATTGAACCACCGCCGACCAACCCATTACCGATCGGATACGCCATGCCATCCAACTTTCAAAGCCAGGATTTCCTGCGTTCGCACATCGCCCATACGATGGCGTTCTACCACCCACGCTGCATCGACACCAGCGGCGGGTTCTTCCATTTTTTCAGGGACGACGGCAGCATTTACGATGCGGTTACCCGCCACCTGGTGAGCAGCACCCGCTTCGTCTTCAACTACGCCATGGCATACCGCCACACGGGTAACCCGGCTTACCGTGAGGCCATGCTGCACGGCCTGGCCTTCCTGCGCGACGTGCACCGCGACGCCACCACCGGTGGCTACGCCTGGCAATTGCGCTGGGACGGCCAGCGCGCCGCCGTCACCGACGGCGACAACCATTGCTATGGTTTGGCATTCGTGCTGCTGGCCTACGCCCAGGCGTTGGCAGCCGGCGTGGACCAGGCCCGCGCCTGGATCGACGACACGTACGCGCTGATGGAGCAGCATTTCTGGGATCCGGCGCACGGCCTGTATGCCGACCAGGCCAGTGCCGACTGGCGCATGCTGATGCCTTATCGCGGGCAGAACGCCAATATGCACGCCTGCGAAGCGCTGATCGCCGCATTCGAGGCGAGCGGCGAACAGCGCTACCTGCTGCGCGCCGAACAGCTGGCGCACAACATTACGGTGCGTCAGGCTGCGCGGGCCGAAGGCCGCATCTGGGAACACTATGATGTCAATTGGCAGGTGGACTGGGATTACAACCGCGAGGACAAGACCAACATCTTCCGTCCCTGGGGCTACCAGCCTGGTCACTTCACCGAGTGGAGCAAACTGCTGGTGATGCTCGAACGTCACCGCAATCAGCTGGCGGGCGACGCCGGCTGGCTGCTGCCGCGGGCGATCGCCCTGTTCGACGATGCACTCGCGCATGCCTGGGACCAGCAGCATGGCGGCATCGCGTACGGCTTTGCGCCCGACGACAGCGTCTGCGACGGCGACAAGTATTTCTGGGTGCAGGCCGAGTCGCTGGCCGCTGCCGCCGTGCTGGCCGTGCGCACCCGCGAGCCACGCTTCTGGACCTGGTACGACTCGATATGGGACTACAGCTGGCGCCACATGGTCGACCACACCCACGGCGCCTGGTACCGCCTGCTGGGCCCGGACAACCGCAAGCTCAGCGACGAGAAAAGCCCGGCCGGCAAAACCGATTACCACACCATGGGCGCCTGCTACGAGGTGCTGCGCGCGATGGAGGCTGCCGCATGAACAGCCTGCCCCATTTCGTCTCCGCCGGTGAAGCACTGACCGACCTGGTACGCAGCGGTCCGGACCAGTGGACCAGCATGACCGGTGGCGCCGGCCTCAACGTGGCGCGCGCAATGGCGCGCCTGGACGTGCCCAGCGCCTTCGCGGGCGCCGTCTCCAGCGACGTATTCGGCCATGCGTTGCAGGCTGCTGCACAGCAGGCCGGGCTCGATCCGCGCTTCCTTCAGGTGAGCGACCGGCCGCCGTTACTGGCCGTGGTCCATCAAACCAGTCCGCCCGAGTATTTCTTTATCGGCGAGAACAGCGCCGACCAGCAATTTTCGCCCTGGAACCTGCCGCGCGGCTGGGAAGCGGTGGCGCGCTGGGTGCATTTCGGCGGCATCAGCCTGGCCCGGCAGCCGTTGTCCGACCGCCTGCTCTCGCTCGCTGCCACGCTCAAGGCGCAGGGCGTGCGCATCAGCTACGACCCCAACTTCCGCAACCTGATGGACGGGCGTTACGACCAGGTCCTGAGCAGGATGGCGGCCCTGGCCGATGTGATCAAGGTCTCGGATGAAGACTTGCACGGCCTGTTCCGCACCGACGATATCGCGGCGGCGTTGTCCAGCCTGCGCGCGCTCGGCCCGCAAGCGGACATCCTGCTCACGCGCGGTGCCGCCGGCGCCGAGCTGTACAGCAGAGCGCGGGCATGGCAGGCAGCCCCGCCTGCCATCGCCATTGCCGACACCATCGGCGCGGGTGACGCCTGCATCAGCGCCTTCATTTACAGCAGGATGCAACAGCCCGATGCCGGCAATGACGCCCACCTGCGCTTCGCGGTGGCGGCCGGCGCTGCCGCCTGCATCGAGCCGGGCGCCACGCCGCCCGATCTGGCGGGCATCGCCCGGCTGCTGCCAGCAGTGCACGCAATTGCCCTCGACAGCTCAAGTACCGGGAGCCAGCCGTGCGCCAGCTGATCGTCGTGTTAACCCTGTTGTACTGCGCGCTGGCGCAGGCAGCCGACTTCGAACAGCGCCTGGCTTCGCCCGACGGCAAGCTGGTCCTGACCCTGCAACAACAGACCGATGCCGCCGGCAAGCGCGCGCTGTACTACCACGTGCGCTACGGCGATCAGGCCGTGATCGGCAAGTCGCTGCTGGAACTGCGGCTCGACAACCACCTGTCGGAAAGCGCGATGGCGTTGCCGGTCGATCGCCGCAGCCGCTGGTTCGACAACCTGCGCGTGACCGGCGTGCGGCGCAGCAGCCACGACAGCACCTGGACGCCTGTTACCGGTGAACGCACCAGCGTGCGTGATCACTACCTGGCCATGGCCGTGGACCTGGTCAAGGACGACAACCCGCTCTATAAACTGTCGGTGGAAATGCGCGCATACAACGAAGGCGTGGCGCTGCGCTTCGCCTTCCCGGAAAATGAAAAGGGTACCTATTACCGCATCACCGGCGAAGACACCGAGTTTGCGCTGCCGGCTGGCACACGCGCGTGGTATCACGGCTGGGCGCAGGCGCCATACCGGCTGCTGCCGCTCAAGGACTGGCCCGACCAGTCGGAGCGCCCGCTCACGCTGCAATTGCCGGGCGGCCTGCACGTGGCGCTGTTCGAGGCGCAAATGGTCGACTATGCTCGCACCAAGTTCAGGCTCAGCGCCGACAAGCCCGACACGCTGGTGACCGCCATGGACGGTGCGGCCGACCTGATCTCGCCGTTTGCCACGCCATGGCGCGGCATCATGGTGGCGCGCACGCCCGGCCAGCTGGTCGAGCAGAACGACTTTATCCTCAACCTTAATGCGCCGAACCGCATTGCCGATGCCTCGTGGATCAAGCCCGGCAAGATCATGCGCGTGATGACCCAGACCACGGTGGCTGCCAAGGCCAATATCGACTTCGCCGCGCGCCACCGCTTGCAGTACATCCTGTTCGACTGGAAGTGGTACGGGCCGGCCTTCTCGTTCGATTCGGACGCGACCAAGGTGGCCATTCCCGACTTCGACCTGCCGGCCATCATCGCCTACGCCCGGGAGCGCGGCATCGGCGTATGGCTTTATGTCAACCAGCAGGCCCTGCTGCAGCAGTCGGACACACTGTTCCAGACCTACCGCGACTGGGGCGTGAAAGGCGTGAAATTCGGTTTCGTGCAAGTAGGTTCACACCGCTGGACCACGTGGGTGGAGAAAGCGATCCAGCAGGCGGCCGCCGCCGGAATCATGGTCAACATCCACGACGACTGGCGCCCCACGGGCGAGCAGCGCACCTGGCCCAACCTGCTCACGTCCGAAGGCGTGCGCGGCAACGAGGAAATGCCGGACGCTACCCATAACACCGTGCTGCCATTCACCCGCTACCTGGCTGGCGCCGCCGACTACACGATCTGCTACTACGATCCGCGCATCAAGACCACCCATGCGCACCAGCTGGCCTTGGCCGTCATTTACTACAGCCCGCTGCAAACGCTGTACTGGTACGACAAGCCGGAAATGTCGCAGCACGAGCCGGAGTTGGCGTTCTGGGACCGTATTCCCACGGTGTGGGACGAGACCCGCGTGCTCGGTGGCGCCCCCGGAGAAAATGTCACCATGGCGCGCCGCAGCGGCGACGAATGGTACGTGGGGGCGATCACCAACAACGACGCCCGCAACGTGGACGTGGCATTGAGCTTCCTGCCGGCCGGGCGCCGGTACGAGGCCACCATCTACGCCGACGACCGCAGCGTTGCCACCCGTACCAAGGTCGGCATCCGCCGGCAAACGGTCGATGCGCGCTCCGTCCTCACACTTGCCCTGCCCGCTTCGGGCGGCCAGGCCATGTGGCTGCGCCCACTTCCTTGATCACGCCACGCTGATGCCGGCTCCGCCGATCATCGGCGTGGATCGGCATGTTTCCTACACCAGCAGCAATCCTTGCAGCGACGAGATATCCTGTGGCGCCGACCAGGTTGCCACCAGCTTTCCGGCAGAGTCGAACCGCAGCAGCTGTTCGCCCTTGTGACCGTTGTCCGGGCCGTGACCCTGCCAGTTGGCTACCAGCAGGTCGCCGTCGGGCTGGAACGCGTAACTCGCATAGAAATGCGGCGCCACGGCCGCCGGCACCTGGTCGGCGCCGCCGAAACGCCGCAGCAGCATGCCCTGGGCATCAAATACCGCCATGAAGGCGCCATAGCCGGCCGACACCAGCGTGGTGCCGTCGGCCAGGCGCTCGGCCTTCCACGCATGCTCGAAGCCCGGGCAGGCGAAGCGGCGCAGTTCAACCAGTTCCTGCGTGGTTTCCAGGATGTGATCATTGGTGCACAGCAAGTATGTGCCTTGCGGCGTGGTGCGCAGCAGGCGCACGTAATCGCCGTCGCGCCAGGCCGTGGCGGTCACCACGCCATCGGCATCGAGAGTGAGGACGTTAACGCCGGCGCGGCCGGCCAGGCTGATGCCGGTGACCAGGGTGCGGCCATCATCGAGCCGGGTGACAGCGGTGACGTCGTTCCAGCGGCGGCAGTCGCTCAGCACCGTGCCGCGCTGCCAGTCCAGCTCGAAGTAGCCGTGGTCGTAGCCCACCAGTACCCGGTCGCCATCGAGGCGCTGCATGTCGCGCGCCAGCGGATACCGTGCCAGGTCGAGCGACCAGAGAAATTTGTTGCGGCCCGCATCGATCAGGTGGAGTTGCTGCCGGCCCTCGTCGATGCCGAGAAAACGGGTGGTGATGGATGCCATATTTCAGTCTTTCATTAAACAATAGAAAAGGCCGCAAGCTGGGATTGCGCCCGCTTGCGGCCATGGAGCAACGGCCTATTTGCCGAATTTGAAGCGCAGGCCAACGCTGAACGAACGGCCATTGACGTAGTGTTGCCGCTCGATGCCGGTAGCGTAGGCGCCAGGCTCGCCGACATAGCGATTGAGCCCCTGGTTGGTCAGGTTGGAGCCGGTCAGCGACAGGGTCAGGTTCTCCATCAGGTCGTAATTGAACGACGCATCGACAATGCCGTACGACTCGATGTAGCGGCCGTCGATCGGGTTGGGCGAGACGCCGAACAGCACCTGCTCCGAACGCCAGGTATACACCAGCCGCGCCGACATCCCCTTGGCCTCGTACATGGCGGCCAGGCTGGCGCTGTTCTTGGATACGAATGGCTGCTGCGCATCGATCACGCGCGGCGCAGCCGCCGTGCCGATATTGACCGGGTTGGACGTATCGACATAGGTGTACGACCCGGAGATACCGAAGTTCTTGAGCCAGTCGTAGCCATCGTCGAAGAAGTACTGGGCTGCGAGTTCCACCCCGCGCGCATGGCCTTTCTGGGCATTGACCGACTTGGTGATCTGGTACTGGCCGCTGCCGCAGCTGTTGGCCGTGGAACCGGTGTACGGCGGCGCCAGTGCCACCGTCTGGCACTCCACGATGCCGCTGACAAAGCCCTTGATCTGCTTGTTGAACACGCCAGCCGAAACGTAGTTGGTAGCGCTGAAGTAGCGCTCGAGCGACAAGTCGAAACTGTTGGCCAGCTGCGGCTTGAGGTCGGGGTTGCCGGCGGTGCCGGTGCCGCTGACGGTGTTGAGCACGATCGATGGGTTGAGTGCGCCGATTTCCGGGCGCGTGAGGCCGCGGCCATAGCCGAAACGCGCCAGCAAGTCCTTCTGAATATCGTAGGTCAGATTAAGCGACGGCAGCACGTTGTTGTACGAGCTCGACTTGAAGTTATCGACTATCACCGCGCTGCCGCCGGTCAGGTTGGCCACCCGCGCGGTCAGGTCGGTGTTGGTACGCACCAGGCGTACCCCCACGTTGCCGCGCAGGCGCTCGTCGAAACCGGCGAACTCGCCCATCACGTAGGCGGCGGCGGTGTGTTCGCTGAACAGTCGGCGCTGCAAGGCATTTTCCGGCACGCTGCCGCTGGCCGGAATACCCGCCTGCGCAAAGGCGTCGCGGGTACGGTCGCCGTGCAAACCGTCGGACGAGTAGACCACGTAGCCACCCGCGTAGCCGGCGTCGCCGTTCATGAAGTTGGACGGCGCCGTCTCCAGCAGGTCGGGACGGCTGCCGGCATTGATGGCGTTGGCGCGGTTGGCGGCCAGTGCGGCGCCGTTGCTGGTGAGCGGCCTGCCGCTGAAACTGTAATTGCTGTACAAGCTTTTCTGGTGCGCGGCGCGCACGCCGAACTTCAGCTTGGTCAGCAGGCCCGACTCGGGCGTAAAGGCGGCATCGAGCTTGGCGGCGTAGCCGTTGTCGTCGTACTGCTGCAAGGTGCCGTTGCTGTAGTCGCGGAACACGAAATTGTTCGCATCCGCCAGGCTCGGACCGCTGAAGGTCAGCGCATGCGGCGCACCGGACGCTACCCGCGTGGTGTTCCAGTACAGGCCGGGCGCCGAATCGAGGTTGACGGAACGGTTGTCCTGGCTGCGGTCGGCCTTGATGTACGAAGCGTCGGCTTTCAACGCCCAGGCTGGCGTCGGACTCCATTCCATGCCGGCGGCGGCGATCCAGGTTTTATAAGGCGCGAACTCTTCGCCGCCCAAGGTGTTGATGGTGGAGTTGAGGAACGTGCCGCCCCCTACTCTCCGATTGCTGAGCAACGCATCGTCGCCGCCATTCTGGTTGCGGTTGGCCATGCTTTCGGTAAGATTGAATGGCGTCAGTTGCAGGTTCTGGACATTCCCTCCATCGATGGAATTGAGTCCCCGATATTGCTGGTGGTAGCGGTAATAGGTGTATTCGGCTTCCGTGTAAAAGCGCAAGGTGTTGCTCTGGCGGTAGTCCGCGGCCAGGCTCAGGCCTTTGCGGGTACGGAAGATGGTTTCCTGGAACACGTTGCTGGTCAGGCCCGGTGCCGCCACCACGCTCTCGGCCTGGGCCGCGGTGAGGCCGGACAGGTCTGGCGTATTGGCCGGGCCGGTGGCCCGTGCGGGCACACCGGCCAAGTACGCCACGTCGTTGCGGCCCACGTACGACGCCATCGGCAAGGCCAGGTTGTTGGCGCTGTTGGCGGCGGCCAGCCCTGCGTATTCGGCGCTGTCGGCGCGCACCACGCGCTTGTAGCTGGCGCCGCCATTGGCGGGATTGTTGTCAGAGCGCCCCGTGCTTTTCTGGTACACGCCGGCCGCCATCACGCCGATGCGTGAGCCGCCCCCCAGGTCCCACTTGTTGGCCACCAGGCCGAACAGCTCGGGGTCGGTTTTTTTGGCGAGGTCGTTGCGGCGCGCGTTCACGCTGAGCGTCGCCGTCAGCCCCTTGAAATCGCTGGGCTTGCGGGTGCGGATGTTGACCAGGCCGCCGATCGCACCCTCGGTGTGCTCGGCCGACGGGTTCTTGTACACGTCGATGCCCGCCACCATGCCAGGGATGGCGCCCTCGATATTGTATTCGCGGCTGCCGGCGGTAAAATAGGAGCGGCCGTTGACCTGCGACGAGGTCTGTCCCGACAGGCCGCGTATGGTCAGCCCCGACCCCTGACCGGCCGGCGATGCGCCCTCGCCGCCGTAACGGTAGCCCTGTACGCCGGGTATGCGGGTCAGCGTTTCGGCCACGTTGGGGTCGGGCAGCTTGCCGATGTCTTCGGCAGAAATGGAATCGACCACTTCCATGGTGTCGCGCTTGACCGCCAGCGCGGAACTGGCGCTGGCGCGCAGCCCGCTGACCACCACCTTGGTGGTGGCGTCGTCCGCGGCTGGAGCCGGGGTCTGGGCCCAGGCCTGGCCGACGGCCAGCGCCATGACCGTGCATTGCAAAGTGTTTAATAACGGCTTGTGCATCTCTTGTCTCCTCTGGGGATTATTTTTGGTATGGTCTTACAGCGATCAGCGGAACTGCACGCCGTCGACGAACTCGTTCATTTCCAGCACCCCTGGCGCCGGACCGGTGATGCGCTTGCCATCGACCGTGACATTGTCGAGCACAATGTTGCGTACCTTGCGCCGGGCGTCGCGCCCGGTGAGCGCCGACGCGGCGGGCGAGCCCACGCCGTTGTAGGCGACGTTGCGCAAGGTGATATTCTCTATCCCCAAGCCGGGGCTGGTGTTGTACTTGGCCGTGTACGCGATCTTGAAGTTGAACAGCTTGCCTTCCTCGATGCGTTCGACGCGGATGTCCTCGAACACGACGTCGCGTACCAGGTTGTCGTCGCCGGCCATGATGCCGAGCGCGCCCGCGTACTCGGGATCGTCCTCGTCATGGTCGAGAATGTCGATGTCGGCAAACCGCAAGCGCTCGAGCACCTCGGCGCGCGGGTGTTCCGGCGTGGGCGTGTTGCCATGAATCCCGATCATGATGGCGTGCGCGACGTCGGCCCAGAGCGTCGAGCCGGTGACCTTGATATCGCGCGTATCGCCCCAGATGTCCCAGCGGTGGTTATAGAACGTGATGCAGTCGTCGGAGGTGCGGATGAAGCTGTCGGCGACGGTGACGCGCTCGCAGGCGAAGTGGCCAAGTCCGTCCGACCACTGCCCCGCGCCGATGGTGCGGATCCGGCGCTCCGCCACATCCTGCGATGCGATGCAGCGCATGGTGCCTTCGGGCTGGTTGATGAAGATGGGTCCGTCGATCTCCACGTTGCGCGCATTGCGGATGATGGTTTTTTCCGCGCCATCGAACAAGCCGTCGCTCACCACTCTGACGTCTTCCACCCCGTCCAGTATCAGCGGGTTTTTCAATATTGCCGCGCCATGGATGTACACCGTGCTGTGCGAACGCAGGCGAAATTCGCCGCGATGGATGCCGGGCCCGAAGAACACGGTTTTTTGGGTGAAATCCGGCATGCGCCCCGCGCCGATGCTGGCACTGGCCAGGTCGGGCGCCACTGCCGGCATGTCGGTACGGATGGCCTGGGTAAATACGTGCAGGTTGTGGCGGCGGTCGCCATCGAACTCCACGCTCAGGTTTTCCGGCTTGTCCAGCGTGACGTAGGCAATCCCGGCGCGAACCACGGGCGTGATGCCTTTGGCCGTGGGCCGGATCGCCACCCGGGAAAAATCACCGTTATTTTTCTGAATTGCCAGCTCTACCGTACCGTCGAAATTGAAGTAGACCATCGACGCGGTCTGCGGATTGTCCAGGTCTACCTTGACCTTGAATTCGTACAGGTCTTGCCATGGACCGCCGGGCGTGCGCACCCTGACCGTGTAGTCGTCGTTATGGTGCGTGTAGCGCACCGCTTCGGGGAAAGGATGAACCTGCAGCTGCGCGGGGGCAGCGTGGGCGGCGCGGGCGCTGACGATGCCCAGCACGACACAGGCCAGGCCGATACAGCAGCGGTGGAAGTTACGCATGTGGTCTCCGTCTCCCCGTCGTCGCGCGGGAAATTTATATTGTCTTGGTATCGATAACAAACAGATGGTAGACCAACAATTTTGTCGTTGTCAACAACAGCGAACGGGCTGGTGAATGACAGCGCATTTCTGCAACAAATATCGCGAAATCGCTACCACCATCGTCCGGGGGCAACCCGTTTGGCGTACAATGTTATCGATAACTAAAACAGCAGGAGTTAGCTGTAATAATCAGGAGACTTTGTTGAATCATTTCATTCCCCCCGCCCTGCGCGGCAGGCGCCTGCTCCCCGCCCTGTTCGCACTTGCCTTCGGTGCTGCCGCCGCCACCACGGCCGACGCCGCCAATCCACGCCTGCTGTTGCCTGCCGATGCTGCGACAGCAGCGGGCGCCCAGGCGCTGCGCGCCCGCATTGCCCGCGATGGCGATGCTGTTGCCAGGATTGATGCGATTACGCAGCGCCTGCAGCCCTACGTGGCGCGTCATGCGGGCGAGCCGGCCTGGATCGTCTCGCGCCTGCAGATGTACTGGCAGGCCCACAGCACGCGGGTGTTCGTCAAGAACGGCGTCTATGATCACGCCGAAGGCCGGGCGCCCGCCCCCACCGTGCGCTTTACCGGCACCCGTGACGCGGTGAGCCAGTACGCCACGCCCCGGCTCGAAGACGTCAAACCATACATGGGCGAGCGCGACCTGCTGTGGTTGCAGAACAGGAGTGCACCTGGCCAGCCTTGGGAATGGGTGGCCCAGGCCAAGAGCGGGCGTATCGTCGAGACCATCAACATGCGCATCGCCGAGCTGGCCCGCGACGCCGCGTTCCTGTACTGGTACGGCGGCGACGAACGGTACGCGCGCTTTGCCTACGATATCTTCGACACCTACATGACCGGCATTGCATATCGGGAAATGCCGGTGGACCTGAACCAGGGCCATGACCAGACCCTGGTCGGCATGCAGTCATTCGAGGTGATCCACGAAGACATCGTCGGGCCGCTCACCGAAACCTATGACGTCATGCACGACTACATTGCGCGCCGGGCCGGCGACAAGCGCGCCCTGTTCGACAGCGCCTTCAAGAAATGGGCCGACGTCATCGTCGTCAACGGCGTGCCGTGGAATAACTGGAACCTGATCGAGGCGCGCTTCGTGCTGCACATTGCCGCCATCCTGGGGCCCGACAGCCAGTACCCTGACCGGCGCGGCAGCGAATATTACGTGCGCAGCGTGATCGAAGGCGGCGCCGCGCGCCAGTGGTCGCTGGCGCGGCTGATGCGGCACGGCTACGATACCGCCACTGGCATCTGGAACGAGTCACCCGGCTACTCGATGAACGTGGGTAATGACTTCATGGAATCGGCTGACCTGCTGGAACGCACGTTCGGCATCGACGCGCTGCCGCAATTGCCGGTGTTGCCCCTGGCGGCCATGGCAATGCCGCAATACCTGCTGCCCAACGGCCGGACGGTCGGCTTCGGCGATGCGCGTTACACCCTGCCAAGCACCGCCATGCTCGAGCGCTTGCTGGCCCGTGCGGCGCGCCACGGCCAGCAAGGAGACGCCGACCGGTACGCATCCCTGCTGGCGGCAGTAAGGGTGACCGGCGCCAAGCCAGGCAGCGGCGGCGTGCATGCGCTGCTTGACGGTCTAGCCCGCGCCACGCCAGGCGCCGGCCCGGGCGCGGGCAGCGCGGCCGCCACCCTGCCCGTCTCGGCGTGGCAGACGCCGACCTTTTACGCGCCCAATGCCAGCTGGCTGATCCAGCGCAGCGGCTACCAAGGCGCCAAGGCGCGCGAGCAGGCGATGGCGATCTCGCAGGTCGGCTCGGCCGGCAACCACGCCCATGCCAACGGTATCGCCATGGAGTTGTATGCCAAGGGCTTGAGCCTGGCGCCCGAGAGCGGGCGCGGCGCCGGCTACCTGTCCAATGATCACCTCGAGTATTACTCGCAGTTCGCCGCACACAACACGGTGGTGGTCGATGGCATCTCGGCCTATCCCGCCATGAAGAGTAACCATCCGTTCACGGTGCAAGCGGTGTACCCGGCCCCGGCGACGCCGGCGGCAACGGCTTTTCCCTGGGCGACCTACAGTGACGTGCGCTTCGTCGAACCGGAAAGCGGTGCCGATCAGGCGCGCGTGCTGGGCATCGTCCGCCTCGACGACAGCAACGGCTATTTCGTCGACATCTTCCGCTCGCGACGGCGCGACGGTCAGGACAAGTACCACGACTACATTTATCACAACCTGGGCCAGCGCATGCAGTTTCTCGACAGTGCCGGCACAGCCCTGCCTACCAGGACATCGGAGCAACTGAGCTTTGCCGACGGCGACCTGGTGGGTTACGACTATTGGCGCGAACGGCAGTCGCTGACCGCCAGCGGTCCGCTGCGGGCGCGGTTCGACCTGCAGCTGCCGCAACGGCAACTGTCCATGACGGCCTGGCTGCAAGGATCGCCGCAGCGCGAATTTTTCTCGGTGATGGCGCCGCCCTCGCGGTCGTGGGAGTCCGGCTTGCTGCCCAAGGAGATCGAGACCGCGCCGCTGCCCACGCTGGTCATCCGCCAGCGCGGTTCCGCCTGGGAGCAGCCATTCACGGCCATTTTCGAAGCGACCGACGGGCCGCCGGCCCAGGTGCAAGGTGTGCAACAGATTGACGCGGGCAGAGCCCTGGCGCTGCGCGTACGCACCTTGGGCGGTCGCCGCCAGACCATCATTTCAGGCGACGGTGCCGATGCCGTGTACGCGCGCGATGGCCATCATTTACAGGGCCGCTACGCCATTGTCGCGGAACGCGAAGGCCAGCTCGATTACCTGTTCATGGGATCGGGAAGCCAGCTTGCGGCTCACGGCTACGCCCTGGCAGCGGACAGCGACAGTGCGGCCGCCGCGCTGTGGCGCGAACAAGGTCGCTGGCACTACGCCGCCACCGCGCCGGCCCGCCTGCAGGTGCCGGCCGACGGCTGGCCAGCGCGCCTGCGCGTAACGGTAGACGGACAACCACGCGAGATCGCGGGCCAGCCACTGGTTGTCGATGGCACACCAGTACTGGTCTTCGCCATGCCGGCATTGGCGGCAACGGCAGTCGTACGGTATGACTGAGTAAGTGAAAGGTAGGTCACTGACCGCAAGGCCTTTTTTTAATTTCTCTGTCATCCCCAGCGTAAGCGTCCCTGCACCGTCTATTCATAGCGAGTGGCATCTGGCAAAGTAGTTCCCGTTACTTTTTCGACGGGAACTATTGTGGATACTGAAGTGGAGACAAAGGCAGCGTCACCCCGCCAAGGGCTTGAGCTAACTGTTCGCCAGCCAAGTCGCTAGTTCAGACGAAGCCTGGTACAGCGGCATGTGGCCGCGCAAAAGGATCTGGGCACTGCGTCGGTAAGCCGCGCTCATGATGCTGATGCTGCCTTGCTGCTGGCGAGCCACAATGGTGGCGTCCAGCACGCCGGCTGGGTTTTCGATGCCGACCGCATTATCGGCATAGTCCGTTCCCAGCACCGATACACCATGCGCGATACCGTGCGCCACCGTGCCGGGAATCAGACAGGCTGCCGCCAGGCAGCAGCCGCCCGAGACTGCGAGCGAGGCATGGCCCGCCTGTGGCGTAAAATAACGGACAGCGATATTGCCCCCGAACAGCGCCGGCCCCACGATGCAAAACTTCGGTATGGTTTCGCTGTGTTCCAGTTCGGCCAGGCTCATCAGAGTACCGTCGCGTTTCTTCAGCCCCATCAACAATCCCGCTTCGCTCCATACAGTACGAATCGCTTGCATGAAAGCCGCATCGGCTTCCAGTTCGCTGATCGATTCCTGCGCTGTCTTGCCGAACTCGCTGGCCAATGCAATCACCATGGGCACGGCCACATCGACGCAGGAGACCGTGTAACCGGCGACCTTATCGCTGGCCGAACCTGTCGGCAGCAATTGTTGGGTCTTGCTGCCGACCGGCTGATGCAGGAACAGGTCGACGGCGGGAAAGGCGCCCGCCACGCCAGGTATGACGGCATCGACAAAGCGGCCGTCCTGCCGACGCGTCATCCGCGACGTGGTGACCACGCCCGTATTGGTATTGCGAATATCGACCTCTTGCATGCCGATTGTCTGTGCCTCGATCACGCCGCTGTCCAGACCCCACAGATGAAGGCTGGACGACATGTTGCCGCAGTTGACGCTCCAGTCGATATCGCCGTGTTCGCTGGCCAATTGTGCCAGTGTGCTGACTAGGCGTAATTGCCCTTCATGCTGTTCCACATCCATTAGGAATATCTTGTTGCTGGTGGGGGAACCTCGGCCTAGGCCCGTGACCTGCCGGTTGCCCGGCTGGCGGCCTGACTGCGGCACTCCCATCAGATGGCGCAGCAATTCATCGCGCAACAGCGGGGCTGGTGGCATAGCGCGCGCATGCAGTACCAAGCCGGTCGAGGTACCGCCACGCACATGATGCACAGGATATTCTGTGACGCCGAAGCGGTGGCGAGGCAGGAAATCTGGAAGGTTGGGCAGAAGGTTTGTCATGGTTCATCAGTCAGGCATCCGCAATGAATTATTATCCCACTTCTCAATCGAATGCGCGCAGATGGTTCTGTCTTGTTAGCGAACGTCGGGGGTGTCTGCGATGAGTCCAGGCTTGGCCTGTGAAGGTATCGTGATACTTTGCGGGGTAAGCATCCGCTCAGCGCCGTCTTGAGTGCACTGGTGATTTGAACGATGATGGCATCAAACCGCTGGGAAGCGGCGTCATCTCAAAGGCTATTGGTAAAAGGAGATGTGCCTTCCGGAAGTTCGACCAGTGTACGGCAACCCTAGACTGTGTCGCAACAAGCGGCTATCCCCAACCGATTTCTCAAGTCGACGTTGCGCACGGTTTCCACTGACTCGGTACAGTTTTCATGTTCGGTGTCACCGAACAAACCGCTGGCATGAGATGTCGGGCCACGGCGCCTTGCAGCAATCGGCCCGCCGTGACAGGCCGATCGTGCTTATTTCATCAACTTGGCGATGGCCGGATCGAGTTCCCCGACCAGCATCTCGTAGCCTTGCGCGGTCAGGTGCAGCTTGTCACCTTGCAGGCCCTTCCAGTTATCGCCCTGTGGCGCAAACAGGGGCGCCACGTCGAGATAGGTCACGCGCCCCGCCTCGGCCAGCGCTGGCAGCAGCTTGTTGGTCTCTGCCATGCGCTCGGTCTGTCGGCCATTGGGCAGGATGCTCAGCAACAGTATCTGAGTGGATGGCCATTTGGCCTGGACCTTGGCGATGATCGCGCGGATGCCGGCGACGATCTCGGCCGGTGCGTCCTGCTGGTTGTTGGTACCGATCATGAGCACTGCAACCTTGGGTGCCACGCCATCGAGCGGCTGGTGATCAAGGCGCCACAGCACATGCCGGGTGCGGTCGCCGCCCTTGCCGAAGTTCAGGGCGCGCTGCTCGTAGAGGCGCTTCCAGGTCGTGTTGCCGGGACCCCAGCGAAACTGCTCGGTGATGGAGTCGCCGATAAAAACGATGTCGGTAGGACGATCGCGGCGCAACTGCAGGTAGTCAGCAAACTGCACCTGGTAGCGGAAATCGCGAACGTAATTGCTGTCGCTCGCAGTAATGGTAGGGTGGGCGACCGGCGCCACCTGGGCGACCGCGGTAGCGGTGGACAGGGCAAACAACAGGCTCGAGATGACAAAACGCATGGGTGACATGGGGGTCCTTTAGAAATTGCGTGATGCGGGACCGCCATCATAGAAGCGCTGAAGATCGCGCACAACAAGAATTTGTTATCGATATCAAATTCGATTCACCGGTCGGCGGCGTTGCTGCTTGCGTGTTGCGTACTAAGCCGGCCCGGTGGACTCTCGCCGTTCCAGCGTGTAAGGCAGGAGCACGTGCCGGGGCTGAAACACGTGGCCTGCGCGCTTTTCTCTCACCTGTTCGACCACCAGCTCCACCGCCTTGCGGCCCATCTCGCCGATCGGCTGGTGCACCGTGGTGAGCTCCGGCCACACGGTGACGGCCACCGGCGTATCGTCGAAGCCGGCAATGGCGATATCGCCGGGCACTTGCAGGTGCAGGCCGTGGGCCACGGCAATCGCCGCTGCGGCCATGTCGTCGTTACTGGCGAAAATCGCGGTAGGCCGTTTTTTTTGTGCCAGCAGCTCGCGCGCCGCCTGCAAGCCGGACCGGTAGGTGAACATGCCCTGGGCGATATGCTCGGCCGGCACTTGCAGCCCTGATTCCTGCATGGTGTCGATGAAGGCCTGGTAGCGCAACTGCGCTGGCGTATGTTCCGGGTCGCCCTTGATAAAGGCGATGTCGCGGTGGCCCATCGCCAGCAGATAGGTGGTCATGGCGCGCGCACCATCGTAGTCGTCGATGCGCACGGCCGATACCTGCGGCGACGGCTTGGCGGTGGCCACCGCCACGGTGGGCATGCCGATGTCCTTGAGGTGCTTGAGCGCAGTGCGCGAGTCGCACAGCGGCGGTGGAATCAGCACGCCATCGGCGCCCTTGGCGATTAGCCGCTCGATTGCCTTGCGCTGGGTTTTCAGATCTTCGCACTGCTCGAGGATCAGTTCCACGCCGGAGCGGCCGCACTGGCCCATGGCCCCCACCAGGAATGAACTCATGAAAGCAGCACTCGGGTTACTGTAAAGCAATCCAATGCGCAAAGTACCCACCCGTGCGGCGCGCGCGGCGACATTGACCTTGTAGCCGAGCTCCTCGATGGCGCGCAAAACCTTTTCGCGCGTGGCCACGCTGACATGGGTGTTGGCGTTGATCACGCGCGACACGGTCATGCCCGATACATTGGCGCGTTCGGCCACGTCGTACAGGGTGACATCGCCGGCGGCCTTGGCCGGGGCGCTCTCGGTCTCGTTTTTCTTCGGTGCACGTGGCATATTATTGTTCTCCGCTGCTTGGGCGCGCCGCCGCTGCGGGGCCCATGTTATCGATCAAATGCCAGCCATCGTACCCGAGAACCGCCATCTCGGCAAAAATGCTGAAACATTCCTACATCACAATGGACTGCCGGGCGGGCGGGCAAGTCCGCGCAGCTGGTGGCGGGCGCCGTTGCTGCCGTTACGCCCTCGGCAAAACTGCTTGACAGGCAAGCGGTTAAACGCTAAGTTATCGATAACAATACAGACAATCCCGGAGACAGAATCACCATGACCAGCAAGCAGTCGCATTTCCGCTTCCTGTGCACGTTCGTGTACGTGTATTTTTTCGCCCAGGCGATGAGCATGTCGCTGCTGGCGCTCTGGCTGCGCTCCACCCTGCAGTTGTCCGGCACAGAAACCGGCATCGTCTTCGCCGCCAATTTCGTCGCGGCCATGTGCTCGCAGCCGCTGTACGGCTACATTTCCGACAAGGTGGGCATGCGCAAGCACGTGCTGTGGGCCGTGGGCGTGATGTGCATGCTCTCGGGCCTGTTCCTGGTGTATGTGTACGGGCCCCTGCTCAAGACCAACATTCTGGCCGGCGCCGCGCTCGGCGGCATCTACCTCGGCATCACCTTCATCGCCGGCAGCTATGCGATCGAATCGTACGTGGACCGCATCGGCCGCGCTTACGGTTTCGAATACAGTCGCGTGCGCCTTTGGGGTTCGCTCGGCTTCGCCAGCGCCGCCTTCATGACTGGCCGCCTCTATAATGTCGATCCGCACATCAATTTCATGCTCGCTTCGCTGGCGGGCTTGCTGCTGGTGCTGATGCTGGCCCTGTGGCGCTTGCCGCAGCACGCTACCGCTACCGCCGCCGGCCCGCAGTTGCGCCTGGCCGACGCCCTGGCCCTGCTGCGAGACAAATCGTTCTGGCGCTTCATGGTATTCATCCTGACCGTCACCAATATCTACCTCGTGTACGACCAGCAGTTCCCCAGCTATTTTGCCTCGCAATTCCCGGACAAGGCGACCGGTGCAGCCATGTTCGGCTACCTGAATTCACTGCAGATTTTCGTCGAAGCGGCCGGCCTGTTCGTCTCGCCGTTGCTGGTGCGCCGCATCGGCGCCAAGAGCGGCCTGCTGCTCGCTGGCACCATCATGATCTTACGCATAGCCGGCTCGGGCCTGGCGGTGGGGCCGGTATCGATTTCGGCCATGAAGATGTTGCACTCGATTGAATTGCCGATCCTGGTGGTCTCGGTGTTCCGCTACATCGCCTACCATTTCGACAATCGCCTGGCCTCCACCGTCTACATGGTGGGCGTGAGCTTTGGCCACTCGCTCGGCCTGGCGCTGCTGTCGCCACTGGTCGGCAAGGCTTACGACCTGTTCGGCTTCAACCACACTTACCTGCTGCTGGCGGCCATCGGCGCAGTGTGCCTGGCGTGCTCCGCCTTCGCGCTGTCGACCACGCCGCCGGAAACCCGCAAGCCGCTCGGGGAGCAGCCGCCCGCGCCTGCCCCCGTTCCCGATACCGCCAACGCCACCCATTGAGGATTTATCGATGCAACCAGTCTTACATTCAGCCAGCCCGGAAGCCTTGCAGACGGCGCGCTTGCCGCCCGCCTGGCAGCAGTTACCGGACCGGGCCAGCATTGCTGCCGCCACCGCCGCTGCCGTGGCAGCAGTGGCGCGCAACGCCGCACATTTCGGCGCGCGCTTTCCCGAGCCATCGAGCAAGGGCGGCGTCTATGCCGCCATGGACAACACCGAGTGGACCAATGGCTTCTGGACCGGCATGCTGTGGTTGTCGTACGAGCTGACCGGGGAAGCATCCTTCCGCACCGTGGCCGAGGCCCACGTGGCCAGTTTCGATGTGCGCCAGCGCGAGCGCCTCGCCACCAACCACCACGACCTGGGATTCCTGTACAGCCTGTCGTGCGTGGCAGGCTACAAGCTCACCGGCAGCGTGCAGGCGCGCGAGGCGGCGCTCGGCGCGGCCAGCCTGCTGCTCGACCGGTACTTTGCCGGTGCCGGCATCATCCAGGCCTGGGGCGACCTGAACGACCCGGCCCAGCGCGGCCGCATGATCATCGACTGCAACCTCAACCTGCCCTTGCTGTACTGGGCGAGTGAAACCAGCGGCGACCTGCGGTACCGCGAGGCGGCCGACCGCCACATTGCGCAGGCGGCGCGCTACATCGTGCGCGCGGACGGTTCCACGTTCCACACCTTTTTCTTTGAAGCCGACAGCGGCAAGCCGCGCGCAGGCCGCACCCACCAGGGCTACAGCGACGATTCGTGCTGGGCACGTGGCCAGGCATGGGGCATCTCCGGCTTCCCGCTGGTGGCGCGCCACAACGGCGACACCCGGCTGCTGGAACTGGGCAAGGTGCTGGCCAATTACTACCTGAACCGGCTGCCCGAGGACGGCATCTGCTACTGGGACCTGTTGTTTACCGACGGGGCCGAGCCGCGCGACAGCTCGGCGGCCGCCATTGCCGCGTGCGGTCTGCTGGAACTGGCCAGCCGCCTGCCACTGCTCGACCCGCAGCGGGAACAGTACGAGCGCGCGGCGGCTGGCATGGTGATGACGCTGTCCGAACAGTACTTCAACCATAATGGTGCACCGGGCGCCGGACTGCTGCGCCACGGCGTGTACCACAAGCCCAACAACATCGGTGTGGACGAGTCGTGCATCTGGGGCGACTACTTCTATCTCGAAGCGCTCATGCGCCTCACCCGCATCTGGGAGCCTTACTGGTGAAATCTTCTTTACTCCTGCTGCTCGGCGCCTTGCTGTGCCATGCCGCCTCCGCCCAGGCGCCTGCCCCCGCCCCTACCCCGGACATCTCACCCGGCGCGCCATGGGTGGCCGACCTCGGTGACGGCCGGTATCGCAATCCGGTTCTGCATGCCGATTACGCCGATCCCGACGTCACCCGTGTGGGCGACCGCTTTTACATGGCCGCGTCGAGCTTCGGCAATGCGCCAGGCCTGCCGCTGCTCGAATCGGCCGACCTCGTCAACTGGAACCTGGTTGGCCATGCCCTGCCCACGCTGGTGCCGCACGACGTGTTCGCCAAGCCGCAATACGGCAAGGGCGTCTGGGCGCCGGCGCTGCGCCATCACAATGGCCGCTTCTACATCTTTTATCCGGATCCCGATTTCGGCATCTACGTGATCGACGCGAAGGATTTTCGCGGTCCGTGGAGCGCGCCCCGCTTGCTGCTGGCCGGGCGCGGCCTGATCGATCCGGCGCCGTTGTGGGACGACGACGGCCAGGCCTACCTGGCGCACGCCTGGGCCTTCAGTCGCGCCGGCAAGAACAACATCGTCACGCTGCGTCGCATGGACGCGGGGGCGACCAAGATCCTCGACGACACCGGACGCGACATCATCAACGGCGCCGACTTCCCCGGCTACCATACGGTCGAAGGCCCCAAACTGTATCGCGCCAATGGCTATTACTATGTGTTTGCGCCGGCTGGGGGCGTCGAGCAAGGCTGGCAGGCAGTCTTCCGTTCGCGGTCGCTTACCGGGCCCTACGAAGTACGCCGGGTGATGGACCAGGGTGATACGCCGATCAACGGCCCCCACCAAGGCGCATGGATCGACGCGCCCGATGGCTCCAGCTGGTTCATGCACTTCCAGGAAAAAGGCGCGTATGGTCGCGTGGTGCACCTGCAGCCGATGCAGTGGCATGACGGCTGGCCCCTGATCGGCAAGCCGGGCCGGCAGCCGGGGGTGGGTGAACCGGTCACCGTGCATACCAAGCCGCTCGCCGGCCAGCCGTTCGCGGCGCCACCCACCAGCGACGACTTCAGTAATCCGCAACTGGGCCTGCAATGGCAATGGGGCGCCAATCCGACTCCTGCGTGGTATTCGCTCACCGCCAGGCCTGGCCAACTGCGCCTTTACACGCAGCCGCTGGCTGACGACGATTTCGTGCGTGCGTCCCCCGCCATCTTGACGCAAAAGCTGCCCGCGTCGCGCTTCCTGGTCAGCACGCGCGTGCGGCTTGACGGCGCCAGCGAGGGCGACCGCGCAGGACTGATTTTCAACGCCCTGCAATACGCCTGGCTGGGCCTGCGTCGCCGCGACGGCGCCAATGAACTGGTCTGGACTGTCTGCGGCCCGTTCGGACCGCGCTGCAAGGAGCAATCGACGGTGGTGCTGGCGCAGGCGCCAGCCGAGCTGACGTTGCGCGCCTACGTCAACGAGGGCGCGTTCGTCAATTTTTCGTACAGCGTGGACGGCAAGTCGTTCAAAGCCGCCGGCTCCCCCTTCCCGCTCACACGCGGCATGTGGGTGGGCGCGCAGGTGGGCTTGTTCAGCGTGGGTCGACAACCGGGATCCTGGCTCGATGTGCAGGATTTCCAGCTGACTGCGCCCGGCGTCGGACCTTACTAAGTTCGCACGTGTCCGCAAGCCGCGGCTTGCGGACGCTCTCCTTGGCCTGGACAGGGTAAAACCGGTCCAGGCCTTTTTTATTGTCACTAACTTGTTATCGATAACTAAATTTGCCGAATTCTGCTAGTATTTATCGCAGCAACGCGACGTTGCATAAAAAAATATGGAGACCAGATGAAGACAATTTCACAGGACACGAAGCAGTCCGATTTCCAGCCAACCAGCCGCCGGACCTTTCTGTTCAGCCTGAGCGCATTCGCGTTGGCCGGCTGCGGCGGCGACATGGTGGCGCGGCAGGCCGAGGCCGCACCTGCCGCGCGCCAGCTGGCGGGCAGCGGTGTGGCTGCCGGAGGCGCCTTTGCCCACCCGGGCATCATGCACTCGGCTGCCGATTTCGCGCGCATGGCGCAAAACTACCAGGCACCGCCCTGGTCCGGCGGCTGGCAGCTTCTGCTCGAGAACCCAAAGGTCAAGCTCACCTATCTGTCCGCCCCGGTTGCAACCATCTACCGGGGTTCCGATGTGACGCAAAATTTCGGCCGCCTGGTCAACGAGTGTGTCGCCATGTACGGCATGGCGCTGCGCTGGAAGATCACGGGCGACGTGGCGTACGCGGCCAAAGCCACCCAGATGCTCAATGGCTGGACCGCGACCTTGACCACGCTGGAAGGAATCGACCGGGCACTGGTAGCCGGCCCGCAGGGATTCGAGATCGCCCAGATCGCCGAAATCCTGCGTGACTACAGCGGTTTCAGCGCAGCCAATATGGCTGCGGTGCAGACCATGCTGCGCACCATTTTCTACCCGATTTCGCACGAACTGCTCACCACCCGGGGCGGGCGCGACGTCTTCCACGTCAATGCCAACTGGGAGCTGTACAACATCGCCGGCATCATCGCCACGGCCGTGCTGTGCGACGACCGCGCGATGTTTGACGAGGCGGTCGATTATTACCGCAACGGCTCGGGTAACGGCGCCATCCGCCATGCGGCCTATTACATGCATCCCGGCTATATGTGCCAGTGGCAGGAATCGGGCCGCGACCAGGTGCACGCGGTCGACGGCATCGAAGGCATGGCTGCCATCTGCGAGGTTGCTTGGCACCAGGGCGTGGACCTGTATGCCTTCGATAACAACGTTGCCTTGGCTGCCGCCGAATACTCGGCCAAAGCCAACCTGATCGAGTCCGGCACCACGTACCACACGGTGCCGTACGTGCCGTACAAAAACGATTTCAGCACCTGGAACTCTTTTTCGACACTCAAGCAGGGCGTGGTGTTTCCCTGCTGGGGCCTGCTGTACAACCATTTTGTCAACCGCAAGGGGTTGTCGGCGCCATATCTGGCGCGGATGACCGCCGCGATCCAGCCCAACGGCACCTGGGATGAGCTGATTGGCTACGACAACCTGTCGTACACGCTGCCACCGGTCGCCACCGGGGCGGCGCCGTCCGGCTTGTCGGCCGTGATCGACGCCGGCGCGGTGGTATTGTCCTGGTGGGGCGGCTGTCACGACACCGGCTACACGGTGCAGCGCGCGGCCTCGTCCGGCGGACCGTACACCGCTGTAGCAAGCGCCGTTCCTGACCTGCGCACCTATCGCGACACGCCGCCTGCGCCGGGGCGCTGGTTTTATATTGTCACGGCCACCACGCCAGCCGGTACCAGCGCGCCCTCGAACGAAGTAGCCATATGGAGCGGCGTGCAACTGCATACGCGGCTGGGCTTCGATACGGCAGGCTCTGTCGGCGCCGACAGCAGCGGCAATGGCCACACGGCCACCGTGCAGGGCGGCGCCACCACCGCCGGCGGCGTCGTAGGCCAGGCGATCGCGTTGAACGGCAGCAGCGCATACCTGGCCCTGCCCGACCAGCTGCTGGACGACGTCGGCGACTTTACCATCGCGCTGCGGGTGAAGTGGACTGCGGCGCGCACCTGGGAACGGCTGTTTGCCTTTGGCGGCGGCATCGACCGCTACCTGACACTGGCGCCGCGCGCCGGCTCCGGCAAGCCGCGCCTGTCGATGTCGGTCAATGGCCGCTTCGGCGAACGCAATATTGACAGCACCGTGGCCTTCCCGGTGGGCCGCTGGGTGCACGTGGCGGTCACGCTGTCCGGCCGGGTTGGAACCCTGTACCTGGACGGCGCCGCCGTGGGGACCAATCCCGATTTGTTCCTGGCGCCGTTCCGGCTGTGGGACACGCGCCAGAACTGGATCGGACGCTCGCACTTCGACACCGAACCATACTTTAATGGCCTGATCGACGACTTCCGTATTTATCGCGGCGCACTGGGCGCCGACGGCGTGCTCGCGCTGGCGCAAACTGCCAACTGATCCTGATTCCGACAATGACCATCATCACTCGCACTCTCCTTTCCCGCACCATCACTTCTCGTACCACTGTTTCTTGTACCGCTGTTTCGCGCGCGCTGCTGGCGGCCATGGGTTCCCTCGGCGCGCTGTCCGGCTGCGCCAGCGCGGTTGACGCACCGGCCGATCGCGCCGCGCCCGGCGATATCGTGCTGTTCCAGGTCACGCCGCTGCCCTCCTACCGCCTGATCGCGGCCGATGCCGACAACCGGCAGCCGGTTGCCGGTCCGCTGACCGTGGTGCCCGAGCGCGCCGACAGCAAGGCGTCGAACAGCAGCACCAGGGTGGCCACCGCTACCTGGAGGCAGCCCGGCGATGCCCTCACGCTGGACTGGCACAGCACCCGCTACGCTGCGCTCAAGATCGCTGGCGGTGCGCCGCTCGACCTGCGGCCCTATGTGCAGCAAGGCACGGTCGAATTCGACCTCAATGTCCACCAGTTGGCCAAGGGCGGCATCAATTTCCGCATCGGCTGCGGCGCCGATTGCGAGCGCAAGGTACCCTACCTGCTGCCCGCGCGCGCAGCAGCCGGCAAGGGCTGGCAGCATGTGGCGCTGTCCATGCAATGCTTCGCGCGCGAGGGCGACGACTTCAGCGCCATCACCGAACCATTCGCGCTTGAGGGCACGGTCGGCGGCAACGTGAGTATCGCCAACATCGTCATCCGGCGCCAAGGCACGCCCAATGCCGACTGTCCCGACTACCGCACGGCGTCGGTCACGCCCGGCATGCTCAACGAGGCCTCCGCAATCGACTGGTGGCTGCCGCGCCACGAGGCCAAGCTTGACGAAGTGCGTGCGCTACGCGCCAGCGGCACTAACCCGGAGCTGGTCTTCGTCGGCGACTCGATCACGCACTTCTGGGAACGCGCGGGGGCCAAGGTATGGGAACGCAACTACGCGCGCTACCACGCCTTGAACCTCGGCTTTGGCGGCGACCGCACGGAAAATATCCTGTGGCGCCTGCAACATGGCGAGGTGGACGACATTGCCCCCAAAGTAGCGGTGGTGATGATGGGCACCAACAACACCGGGCATCGGCAGGAGGCGCCCGAACGCACTGCCGCCGGCATCAAGCGCAACCTCGACGAGCTGCGCCGGCGCCTGCCCAGGACGAAAATCCTGCTGCTGGCGATCTTCCCGCGCCAGGCAACACCTGACGGCTTTGCCCGCCGGCTCAACGAGCAGACCAACGCCATCATTGCCAACTATGCCGACAACGAACACGTCTTTTTCCTGAACATCAACCAGGCCTTCCTGCAGCCTGATGGCACGCTGTCGAAAGAGATCATGCCTGACCTGCTGCATCCGAACGGACGCGGTTATGAACTGTGGGCCGAGGCCATGCGTCCCGAGCTCGAGCGCCTGCTCAAGTAAACATAAAAAAAAGGGCCCGGCAATTGCCGGGCCCGTTTTCTGATCCATACCGCGCGATCAGCGGTCTTCGCCGAGGTAGAACACCGCCGTAGTGCCCGCCTTGACCGCCAGCGTGCTGGTCTGCACGGCGATCGATTTGCCGCTGACCAGTTCCTTGACGGCGCCGCTGCGTGGCGGCAGCTTGACGTCGAACGTCTGGTCCTTCGAGCTGTTCATGGCGAACAGGTAGGGACCGTAGCGCAGTTCGTAATAGTCGGCACGGCCGGCATACGGATTGTCTTCGCCTGCCAGGTAATGCGAACCGGCCGGCAACGCCGCGACCGGCTGCTTTTCACCGGCCGTCCACACGTCGCCATCGCCGGGATAGCGCACGGTGAAGCGGTGGCCGTTGATGTGCGGATTGTTTGGCCGGGTATAGAACAGTCCGCTGGGCCGGTACTCCTGGCGATCAAGCGCTACGGTGGCGGCGCGGTCGGTGACGGCATTGACCAGGTGCACTTTCGCCAGGCCGGTGATGCCATAGTTGGCGCGCCAGTACAGCTCGGCATAGATGATGTCTTTGCCGTGCTTGACCGCAACCACCCCGTCTTCCTCGTCGGCAAAGACAAAATCCGGTTCGCCTTCGGACATCGGTAGCCGTACCTTTGCCGTCGGCAGTCGCTGCAACTGCGCGTACTCGTCAACCACGCTGACCAAGCCGATGGTCGCGCGCAGCGACGATACATCGAGCATGTGTTCGATGCTCGGGGCCAGCTGCTGGTCATTGATCATCTGGTGCGCAAACGCCAGCAGTGTCGGATCTTGGGTGGCCACGGCCAGCTGCAACGGTGACGCATCCCAGGACGGCCGCTGACCGTAGATCAGGTCGCCCGGGGCATACAGGTCGCGCCAGCCCACCGTGGTTTCCAGGCGCATGGCGCGGTTGCCGTCGGCATCCCAGTGCGGATACCGGAAGTACGCACGCGCTTTGGCGATGTGCACGGCCTGGTCACGAATGCGGCTGTCGCCAGGCGCACCGGGCGCGGGGCGGGTTGCTTCGTAGATTTCGGCCACCCAGTCGAGCACTTCGCCGTAGCTGCCCACGTACCCCATTTCCTTGGTCAGGCCGCGCCGGGTGGTCTGGTGATAATCCTTGGGCACCGAGAACTTGGCATCGTCTTCGGCGGCGGCGTACGTGGGCTCGCCGCGCTCGTTCAGACTGCCCGTCCACGGCGTTAGTCCCACCGACTCGTAGAAGAACGGCAGCAATGCTGCGCGCGTCGCCGCCTGCTTGCTGCCGATCGCGATCAGTCCCTCGTTGTTGTACCAGATGCCATACAGGTCTTTGATCATCGACTGGTTGCTGTAGAGGCGGCGGTGGCGCTTGTTCCAGGCCATGCTATCGGCGAACATGGTTTCCAGCGCCTGCCGGCGTGTGAGCGCGCGCCCGTCCCTGGAAGGCACGGTGGCGTCGAGCTGCGCTTCCATCTCCCCAGCGGTGGCCTTGAGCGCCTTGCCCAGCAGGCCCAGGCCGAACCAGTCCGGGTTCGGCGTGGCCGGGTCGCGGTAGGCAATGGCCGGATCCTGTTGATATTGCTCCCACAGCCGGTCGACGCCGGCGACGATGGCCGCCACGCTGGCCGGCGCGCGATAGCCACGGCTCCATTCGGCGCCGTATGCCTTGCCGAGCAACTCGATTTCGAGCTGGTTGGGTGGCCGTTTGGCGGACCAGATCTTGTTAACTTCCTTGTCCACGCGCGCCTTGACCCGCTCGAGCACCGGGTTGACCGCGCTGGCCGCCCTGACTGGCGCTGTCGGCGCCCTGCCCTCCACCGTAGCGAGCGGCACCATCTTGTCGGCATGAACGATAAGGCTGTAGAACGGCCGCGTGGCCACCGTCATCGGCTTCTGGAACCCGGCAAAATCGGGCGCGTAGCGCCAGATCGGACCGCTCGCGCGGAGGCGACACGCAATTTCCTGCTTGCCTTGCGTGAGCGCCTTGGGCAATGGATGGGTCACGTAATGGAACCGCCCCGGCGCGGTCGGGTATTTGCCGCCCTGGTCGAGGATGTCGATGTCGCTGGCAAAGCGGTAACCGAGCTGCTTGCCGTCGCAAAACAGCGTGGCCTGGTTGGGGCTGACGTCCTCGCCCCACATGCGCACGCTCAGGTAGTTGGGGGCGTCGCCGCGCACCTTGAGGTGGAAGGTGGCGCTGCCGCCCTGCCAGTCGCCTTTCGCCAGCGGCAGGAACCGGCGGGCCGGCTGGCCCTTGGCGCCGACAAGCGTCTCGCTCGACGTGGCCTCCAGGCCATGCGCACGTTCGGAGGCGGCGTCGCCAAAGCGCAGCTGGTCGATCACGTTGGCGTCCGCCGCCGCGGCGAGCGTGGCGGAAGCGGTGCCGATCAGCGCGAGCAGCGCCGGCAATACCCGCAGGGCGACGGGATGGATTTTCATGAGTGTCATCGGTTCAGAAGCGATAAGTGGCGGTCAGGTAAAAGCTGCGCGGCGCATTGGTTTGCACCGTCACCAGTGCATTCGGGTACTGGGCAATGAACTGGTCGAGCGTGACGCCGGCCGGCAGATTGCCCACCAGGCCGATCTGGGTGGCATTGCGGTCGTTGAGCAGGTTGTTGACGTTGAAGTCGATCCGCACTTTGTCAAAGTTGTAGTACAGCCCGATGTCGCTCACACGGTTGGGCGGCAGATATGCCAACGCCGCCGTGGTGGTGGGCCGCTTGCCGATGTAGCGGAAGCGGAAGTAGCCGCCGAAATTATCGAAGTCCGCATTGACAGTGCCGTTGTAAGTGACCTTGGCCGAGCGCTCTTGCGGGCCGCTGGTGTAGACAGCGGTATCGGGACGCGCGGTCACGCCGGCGCTACAAGGCTGCAAAGTGCCGCCGCATCCGGCCGACCAGGCAGCATTCTGCAATGCCTTGCCGCGATTGAGGGTGAGCACGTTACGTACGCCCAGCCACGACGTGATGCGGTTGCTGGCGTCGAGTTCAACCCCGTAGGAGCGGAACTTGCTGTAGATCGTCGGCCGCACATACGGCGTAATGCCATCGGCGAGGCGGCCATAGCTGGTCACGCCCACCCGATCCAGGTCCACCCAGTATGGCGTGACCTCGAACTTGAAGCCGCGCGCGCGGTAGGCGTAACCGAGCTCCGCCTGCTGGATCACCGGCAGCACGCTTGGATCGAGCGAATCGACCTTCCATTGCTCGTCGTAGTTGTTCCAGAAGCCGTCGCCGTTCTTGTGCCCGCGCGTGTAGCGGAAGTGAACATTCTCGCGAGGACCGATGGTGTAGTTGATGGCGCCGGTGTATTGCAGGTAGCTGATCTTCTTGTTGAAACGAATCGCCGAGTCGGCAGGCTGGACCGCGTAGACGTTGTCATAGACGGTCAGCGGGTCGTTGTCCAGGCCGCCGAAGGTGCGCTTGGCCGCATCGGGGTTCGTGACGTAACGGTAATTGGTGCCCTTGAACTGGTAGCGGGTCCAGCGCGCGCCGAAATCGAACAGCCATTTATCGCGCTCGTAAGTCAGGCCCAGCAACGGCGACACCTCGCGCGTACGCACGTCGTCCGACAGGCTGCCCACGCTGTTGCCGCCGCTACCGGCGACCGCGCCGAAGCCATTCGGGTTGGTCAGCTGGTACGTGCGCGCCGACGCGCCCAGCGTGCTGAAGGTCACCCCCATCGGATGCGGATTGTTTTCCAGCGCCATGATGCCTTGGCCGCCATTGAGTGAATCGCGGGTGAAGTGGATGTTGGCCAGATAGGCACCGGTGACGATATTGACTTCGCTGCCACTGCCCAAGTCGATGGTCTTATTGACGGTAAACAGATCCACCAGGTCGTCGCTGCGGATAGTGTTGTTGAGGGCGCTGACCGTCAGCACCAGGTTGTTGTTGGCGATCGGCGAATTGCCCTGGATCGAACTATTGGGCAGCAGGTTGGGCGTGGTCGTTTGCACACACAAGGCGCTGCAGGCGGCGCCGTTGGCGGCGCTGGCCGGCGTGCGCTGATTGACGCGTGCCAGCACCTGGCCGGTGGTCAAATCGGTAAACGAATACACGCCAGGTGTGCTGCCGAATCCGGCCTGGGTGGCGCCCAGGTTGGCGAACACGGTGGCGGAGTTGACCGACTGGTAGCCAATGCCCTCGGCCTCGTTGTGGCGCACTTCGTTGCTCTGGTAGCGCAGGTTGTTGTTGACCTTCCAGCCGCCACCGAAATCATGGTTCCATTTCACGCCCAGTGCCTTCGATTTATTGGTCGCAAACGTGCTCGGATCCCAATTGTCCACCCGGCCATTGAGGCCGGACGGAATCGCGTGGGCGATATTGCCCGTCGGGATAAAGTTGGCACTACGCCCAAACGGCGTATCGAATGCGATCGGGCCCCAGCCGTGGGCGAGTGGACGCACGATGTCGAGGTAGCCGGTCTGGTCATTGAGCAGCTTAACGCTGACCTGCACCTCGCCCTTGCCCCAGTCGGAATTGTAGCGGCGGTTGACGTTGGCCTTGATCTGGCCGCCGTCGTTGGCGGGATACGCGATGTCACGGTAACCGAAGCTGCGGCGGTAGTTGCCGCCCACCGACCATGCCCAGGTCTTTTCAAGGTTATGGGCGCCGTAATAAAACTCGCCCTTCTGGAAGCGGTTGCCGAGGTTGTCCTTGTTCTCGACGCCGATGCGGGTGGAGATGGCGCCGCCCGCATCGGTAAAGCCGTTCTTTGAAATATAGTTGAACATGCCGGCCGGCGCATTGGGGCCAGTGACGGCGGCCGAACCGCCGCGCACAGCCTGCACGCTGCGCGTGGTGAGGTCGGCGCGCAAGAACATGTCGGGCGAGAAGTTGGAAAACAGGCCACCGACCACCGGCAGGCCGTCTTCGAGCAAGGTATTCCAGTAATAACCGACGGTGCCTGCGCTGGTGCCGGTGGAAATGCCGCGCGTGGACACGGTGTTGCGCGACTCGCCCGCATCGGTGGTGACGACCACGCCCGGTATTTCGGACAGCAAGTCCGCTGCGCTCACCGGCACCAGGGCGCGCAGCCGTTCTTCGTCAATGGTGGTGGAAGAAATGGCCGCCTTGTCGAGCGCGGTATCGCGCAGCACGCCGGTCACGACAACCACTTGGGGGGCAGCGTCATCTTTTTTTTCTTCGGGCACCGGTGCCGTTTGGGCGAAAGCGGAAGAACCGGCGATGAGCAAGGGGGCGCCGGCTTTCCAGGCGCCACGCACCGCTGCGGCGCAGCGGCGATGGGACAAAATCTGCATGTGATATCTCCGTAATTGTTCTTGTAGCGACATGTCTGGCTGTCGCGTTATCGATAACATAGCAAGACCAATTTCGGATGTCAACTAAAATACGTCGCCAGGCTCCACCTTTTTTTATCGATACCACAGCTGCCCGACCCGGCTGGGTGGATAGCTGTTTTGTGCTGCTGTGATGCGGTTACCTGGCGTCTTGGGCCGGCTCCACCATCACCCTGCCCTGCACGCCTGCCGCTTGCCCGGTCTGCCCTTCCACCAGCACACTGAGCTGGCGGCTGCCTTGTCCAGCCGGCAAGGCCACGCGCAGCGCGCCTGACGCATAGTCAACCTTCTTGCCTAGCAGGCGCCCGTCGAGCCAGATTTCAGCCCTGCCGGTGATGCCGGTAAAGTGCAGCGTACCCAAACCTTCTGCCAGCTGGGCGCGCGGAGTAGAGCTGGCGCGGAAGATGCGGAACGGTCCGGTGACTGCGGCCGAACCGGTGGCATCGACCTGGCGCAGCATCGGCGGCTCGCCGCTTTCCCAAGTGTTCATGTCGAAGTCGGCCAGCGTCTGGCTCGGGTCCGGACGGGTGGCGCTGGCCGGCGAGATGCGCCAGTAGCTCACGACCGTGAACGGCGCGTCCGACACTTGCTGGAACGGCACCGGCGCCACCTGGCGCACCGGCAGGACCAGTCTGGCTGGTGCCAGGCCCGGCGCCGAGGCCTCGATCACCAGGTCGCCGCTGCTGTCGTCGTTCGACTGCACGATCAGCTGCGCCATGCCGTTGAACAGGTGGCGCGTCGGCCCCTTCTCGTCCTCGTGCGAGTTGGGGTCGCCATTGCCATGGCCGATCGACTTGCCTTCGCCCTTGACCACGAAAGTGATCTGCGAATTGTCGCCTGGGACTGCGCGGCCCTGGGCATCGAGCGCGCGCACGGTGACGGGCATGGCGTCGCGGCCGTCGCCGGCCAGCGATGCACGGTCCGGCACCAGCTCCACGCGGGTGGCCGCCCCCGTGGTTTGCACCGACGTGCGCGCCACTTCGCGGCCGGCGCGGTAGGCCACCGCCTGCAGCGTGCCCGGGGCGTACGGGACATTGAAATAGTTCATGCGGTACGGATGGCAGGTTCAACCGGTCAAGGCAACACTTGGGCAAGTTTATCACCCGGGGTCATGTAGGCGAGCGTTTTTCTAGGGCGCGTATTCAGCTTTCGTGCAATCGCATTTAGATCTCGCTGGCTGTAGGCAGTTAGATCCGTTCCATCTGGGAGATACTGTCTAAGTAATCTGTTGGTGTTTTCATTGGTGCCCCGTTGCCATGGACTCTGAGGATCGCAGAAGTACATTGCTACATCCGTGCATACAGTGAAGCGTTTATGCTGAGCCATTTCTCCGCCTCGATCCCATGTCAATGTCTCCATTAAACCATCAGGTAGTTTTTTGACCTCGCGGACGAGCGCATTGATAACGCTGTGTGTATCTTTTCCGGCGAGCTTCACCAAAACTACGTACCTCGAATGTCGTTCGACCAAGGTAGCTATATGGCTATTTCTAGACCCTGAAAGTAGATCACCTTCCCAGTGACCAGGCACTGCGCGATCTTCAAAGCCGGCAGCCCGATCACGAATCGACACCGCTTCAGGTATCCGGCCGCGCGGCTGCGATGACCGGTTGAACCTGCCTCGGCCTTCTTTGCCCGCGAAATGAAATGATCCACCAGCTCGTTCATCAACTGCAAAAGGGGGCCATCCCGGCCCAACAAAGCTGCCGCGTCTTGGACGTGAACTGTTGGGATACTCAGTCTATGATGAGTACTGAACGCCTGCCGAATCTGACCCGTGCTGGGATTGGCAACTTGCCTTTGCGTTGACCTGTCGATTTGGTCAGAGCGTTCCCCGAGCGTTGCCGGGCCCAGT
>Ga0308163_10001001_pt1 | contig 36030 bp, 30 predicted proteins | sample PhyTR1_FD_201037 | JGI IMG/M metagenome (GOLD analysis project Ga0308163, IMG submission 201037) | Phyllosphere microbial communities from UC Gill Tract Community Farm, Albany, California, United States - DLSLT.R1 | ecosystem: Host-associated > Plants > Phyllosphere > Unclassified | place: USA... | reverse complement strand
CACGAAGCTGCTTGCCTTTCGTCAACCGCACCCGCTAAGGGCTGCGGCGTCGGGGAGTGGCGCAGGCTGGTAGCGCACCTGGTTTGGGACCAGGGGGTCGCAGGTTCGAATCCTGTCTCCCCGACCAACTTTCGGTTTGTCAAGCGAAAACGACCGGAAATCGCGCCTTTTCTGAGGAGGCGGGTAATTGGTTGCGAATCGTTTCGCACAATTGTGCCACAGATTGTGCCAGCCGCTGTGCTCGCGACTGTGCCCGCCATGCCAGCCGGAGCGCGCATGGCCACCAACATCTATCCCCGTGGCACCACCCAGTGGTGGCGTCGATCGGTCCACTTCGTCGCCGTCCTAAACGATCCTATAACCATCCGGATGTCGCTGAAGACGCGATGCCCGCGCGAGGCCAGAGCCCGCGCCGGGTATCTCGAGATGGAGATGAGGACGGTGGAGACGACGATCACGGATGACCTGAGGGCGCGGGTAGCGCCCGACGACATGCGGGCCGTATACAGGGCGGCGTTCGAGACGACGCTCGACCGCTACATCGTCCAGCAGGCTGCCACACCCTTCAGGGCGGACACGCATGCGGCGGTGAATCTGGCTTATGCCCGTTACTTCACTCTACTGGCATCGCAGCCCGAACTGCCCGAGCCTGACGAGGCGCTACGCCGGCATCTTGCCGACAGTGGACTCGATCCGAAGTCCGCCGATGCCGTGTTCGTCACCGTGGCGAAGCATCGCTGGGAGCCGCCGATCGGACCGAACCATCTGGCCGGTCATCTGCGTGCGGCGGGAATCAAGCCGACCGAAGAAAACATGCACACGATGGGTCGCGTCGTGGCTGCTGCCTATAGGAACGCCTGCCTCGCCGCGACCGAGGGACTCGACCGGCCCAACCCGGAATCCGACATCTGGCCACTGCCAGGTGCACTGCGTAAGCTGCTCAATCTCCCGGCGCGCGAGCTGACGCACCCGGCTCAGCCGGCACCGACGCCCCCACCGGCCGCGCCAGTGACCTCTCCGACGCCTATTGCGGTCGTTGAGCCGGTCCCAACCAGGCCCACCAGGAAGATCGACGTGCCGCTGTCGACGCTGGCCGCGACCTGCCTCCAGCGGAAGATCGATGATCGCGAATGGCGCGACGAACGCCGGCGCGACATCGATGCCGTCGTCAACCTGTTCTTGGCGGCGAACGGCGACCTTATGCTGTCGGAGATCGATCAGCCGGCGTGCAGCGCGATGACCGCGCTCTTCCCGCGCCTGCCGACCCGATACGGTCACACCCGCGAGGATATCGAGGGCGGCATGACCGCCGTCATCGAACGCGGCGACGCCCTCCGCGCGATCTGGAAGGAGGATCCGGTCGCGGCCGAACGCGAGCTGGTGCCGACTGTAGGCATCGGCGACATAACCCACAACAAGCACCTGACCTGGCTCAGCGCGCTGCTCAAGTTCGCCGACGCCAACGGTTACGTCACGCCCGACGTGGACCTCGGCAAGCTGCGCCGTAAGGTGAAGGGTCGCAAGGGCGGCAAGCGGCTGCCTTGGGCGGAGGCTGACCTGCGCACCCTGATCTCCGGGCCGGCCTGGACCGGCTGCAAAGGGCTTTGGCACCGACTGGCGCCGGGCGACGTCGTCTTCCATGACGGCATGTACTGGGGGCTGCCGCTGGTCGTCTGCACCGGCGGTCGGTCGGAGGAGCCCGCCGGGCTGATGCTGGCGGACATCTATGACGATGCGCCGGTCCCCTACATCCACTTTCGCGACAATGCCTATCGCCAGCTCAAGAATGGTCAGTCCGATCGCAAGGTGCCGATCAGCCCGGCGCTGATCCGGCTCGGCTTCCTCGACCACGTCCGCGCGATGCGCGACCAGGGTCACGAGCTGCTGTTCCCCGAATTCTACAACCCCAAGCCAGGGATGAGCTTCGACCACGTCTTCTACGACAAGGTGTTCGAGCCGCTGCGGGACTTTCACTTCCCGATGGGAACCAGCCAGAAGCGAGGGCGGAAGGACGTCGATGTCCACTCGATCCGCACCCGAGTCGCCTCGTTCTGGCGCGACCGGAAGTTCGATCCCGGCCTGCGCCAGTATCTGCTCGGCCACGTTCCAGATGGTGAAACCGCGGCGAGCTACGAGGATGAGCCGGGCCTCGACTTGCTGCTGCCGCTCGTCACCGCTCTCGGTGATCTGCTGCCGGAATTGCCGGTCATGCCGCTGCGGCTGCGGCCGTTAGAGTGGCAGAAGTTCGGCTCGATCCGCGGGCGGCGCGCGCAGTGAACATAAACTGCGCTGTCGTATTGACCGGCTACCAAAGCAAGTCTGCGCAAGGGTCGTCGCGGAGCATATGTTCAGCGAAACGGAACTCAACCCATGCTGCGCGCCAATTATTGGCCGGGTGGTTGGGCGCGACGTCTCAACCACACCGATGGGGCGGCGGGACGGCGCTCATCCCCGCACATTTTGCCAGGCGCAACCAATCAGGCAAGTTCCACGAAGCGACCGCCTCGTCTCAGCACGTGCAGACAGCCCTCATCGTCCGTGCCCGCGCAACGCCGCCGCGATCGCCTCCCTCTTTGCCGCGTCGTCCCGTGCCAGTTCGCTGGTTGAGCCCTCGTGAGGAGGCTTCCGCTCCTCCGTTGCTCCACTCTGCTCACCAGCACGCGCACGGTCCGACCGGGTCGGCGTTGGCGCCACCGACTGCCGTTCCTCGTCACGCCGCCGCGCCTTATCCATCGCTTCCGCGATCATGGCATCATCACGGGAGATGGCGCTGAAGCGCTCCGGATGCGTGTATATCGGTGCAAGGGGCGACACCTTGGTCGGCGATTGTTGGGCCTCTCCGGCGACCGCAATAGGACGTAATGCTTGATCGGCGGCGCCCCGCGCCAGCGCTGGAAGTGCGAGATCGTCGCCGAGCGCTGCGTCGAGATGCGCGAGATACCTGGTCGCCGCTTGGACAAGCTGCTCTGCCTGCGTCCGCTCGCGCAACGTGCCCGCCGTAGGATCCGCATTATAGGCCTCAAGCAGCTGCCGGTTCTTTCGTTGTACCGCGGCGGCGCGGGAACGGGCGCGGCCGATATCTTGCTCGAGACAGAATGCCATATGCTGGAGCCGGGCCGCCTGGGCGCGTTGGTCGCGCTTTGCCGTTTCGTCCGCCAGATCCTTCTGGTCTCGATCGCCCGCAATCGCTGTTTGGGTTTTGATCTCCATAAGCACGGCTTCCAAGCGTGCATCACCCTCAGCCATAATCGCGTCCCATTGTCGGCTCTCGTTCTCGCACCCAATGACGGTAGCCTCACCCCGCGTTTCGGCCGCCGCCTGATCAGTGCCGAGGTGCTCCTGGGGATCAGCGACGATCCCCATCTCAACGACGTCGTTGCCCTCCAACTCGCCACTGAACGCACGCGATCCGTCGCGATTGACCTTGACGAAGACCTTCTCGAAGCCGGCGATCTTGGGCGCGAGCGCCTTGATCGCTGCGACGGCGCCGAGCTTGTTGGTCGACACCGGAAGGAAGGCGATGGTGCGATAGCCCGCGCCCGCATAGGTCTTACGTAGGGCGGGAACCAGATCGACGATCTCGCGGGCGGACGCCAGACTGTTCGCGCCCAGATCAAGGATGACGTGCGAGCCCTGGGTAGCGGCGAGAATGTCCGTCGCTTTGATCGCGTCAACGCCCCAGCCCACGACTTTGGCATTGTCGTCGGCCACCCAGGCAGCCTTGTTGCCGGCGTCGCCGTCGAGCATGATGACGGGCTCTCCCGCAAGCTGCAGGAGAGCCTGGATCAACTGGGCCAGCAGCGTCTTGCCTTCGCCGCCCGCGTTGCTGACAATGATAATGAAGAGTAGCGTGGTGAGATTGCTCATGATCGCCTCCTTCAAAAGTCGCTCTGGTGGCGATCGTCGGCGAAGCGGTCGCGCGAGGCACCCGTTTCCGGCCAGCCGTGCTCGTCAACGTAGCGCACCGCGTTGCGGAAGCTGCTGTAGCCCTTGCCGACCAGCTGTCCCTTGCGCGTGAGGGTGCGGTAGATCGCGTTGAGCGGCTTGCCCGCGGCCCGCGCGGCCTGGATGTCAGCCGCATTGGCCCTCACCGCCGTGCGCACAGGGCTGTTACGCTCCTGTTCCTTGTTGACGTCGTCGACGAAACTCATCGTCATTCTCCTGCTGGCGCCGCGGCATTGCGGCGCGATCACGGCAACAGCGCCGCTGCAGTGGTTTTAGGGTGACGACTTGCGGCTTGCGCAGAAGTCAGTGATCTCGGTAAAGATGCTCTTACACGCAACGGAACGGCAGACGAGTGATGAAGGAACGGGATGGCCGACCGCCGCGCAGCCTCGCAGCGTGGCGGGCGCTCGAGGCACGCGAAGAACTTGAGGCGCGGTTCCCCGCCGTGGCCGCGCTGGCTGATATGCTCGCAGCTCGGAACGTCGATCCGAGACACGTCGAGGCGGCACTTGGCAAGGCACTCGCCGACATAACGACAGGGCGGAACCGATCACGCAGCCACCTGCCCAAGAAACCGGCCGCGGCGGAACGTCAGCTACATGCGGTGGCCGAGGTCGAAAGGCTTTCGCAGGATCGTCAAGCGCTCGCCACCTTGGACGCCGCGATCACGGCCGAACTGAAAATGGTGTCGTTGCAGCTGGAGGAAGCTGAAAGACAGCTACGCCTTGCAGTGCTTGCGGGAGACCCCGCCGACCGCTTCGAGCGGGCGCTGGTCGGCAAGTTGCGCGCAGCGGGCGTGACCGACATTCATGCGCGCACGATGGGCGTCGATCAGGTGAACCTGGTCAGGGACTTCATCAACGACACCCTGCCGTCACAATTCCGGGGACGGTTCCAGCTCGCGCGGGAGAAGGAGGAGGATGCGCTGGCGTGGAACGCTGACAACCCATGGATCAAGCTGCTCGCCGATACGCCGGGCTTCCGTCTGAAGCACTATCCGATGCCGCCGAGCTCTGCGGATAAGCATGGTCTCCGCCGATGCGGCCTGCCTCCTTTCGGCACCCTTACAGAATTTGGCTACGAGCCCCTGTACCGCCGGTTCGAGGCCGCAAATACCCCGCGGCTCCAGAGGAAGACCTGCTGGGACGTCTGCGAGAAGTGGATCGCCCAGCACATCATCGAACACCCTGGCCCGGAAAATGTCGCTGCGACGCGGGAGGAGGCCTGGTCGTTTCTGTTCGGCGTCAGATACGGCTTCGCGCACCAGGTGGAGGGTTTCGATGGTGTGCCGTTCCCGTCGCCGTGGTCGCCCGATGAATATCTGATCGCCAATCGCATCAAGCGGGCCGCCGAACGGACGGACCCGGAATGAGTCAGGCCGCCTTGCCCAGCAGCCCCGCCAGGGTAAGGCTTTCGGTCACCTCTCGCTCCGACAGCAGCGCATAGCCCCACTGCTTACCGTCTCCCTCGGCTGCGAACTGATTGGCGTTGGCGACCCAGGCGCGGGCGGCGCGGGCCTTTTCCTGCACCACCGGATCGGCGAGGTCGCGCTCGGCCTTCACCTCGACGATCAGCTTGCGGTCGGTGCATTCGACCACGAAGTCCGGTTCGTAGCGGCGGCCGCGATCATATTCGATGTCGAACTGGCCGGCCGCGGGGCGGAGCCAGCGGACTACGGCCGACATGTTGCCGCTGTCGATCAGTGCGGCGAAGCGGCGCTCCGGGTCGCTGTCGAACTTGTGGAATTGATACGGACTCTTTTGCGAACCGGTAAAGGTGAACGAGGACGTCGATGACAGCGGGAAGGCCGGTTCCGCCAGCGGCCGGGTCCTGGCGGGATCATAGCCGAACTGCTGCGGCTTGAGCGCCTTGAACGAGCGGATACGCTTGGCGCGATACTCCGCCGGTGTTTCGCGATAGTGGCGGCGCATCTGCTCGAACACGAAGCGGGCGAGCGCGCGGCCATGCTCCAACGCGACTGCCTCGACCTCCTCCTCGGTGGCCAGATAGGCACGCAGCCGCGTGATCACCTGCCCGGCCCATTTGTAGAGACGGTCGGCGTGGCTGTCATAATCGACTTCCGGAAAGTCGATCAGGTGGCGGATGATGTAATCCTCATGCCGCTTCTCGCGCGGGCCAGCGGCACTGCGGGCGAGCTCGCGCTGGCTGTCGTCGCGCAGGTTGCGGATCAGAATCGTGTCGCTGCTCGGCCGGAACCTGATGGTGTCGAGCCCGGTCAGGTCGAAGTCGTCGAACCAAAAGTTGACCTCGCGCGACGGCAGCACGACGATCTCCGGAATCTCAATCGTGTTGTCGGCGATGGAGGCGGCGATCTCGGCGACGAGTTGATCGACCTCGTCGCGCCCTAGCACCGCCTCGAACGATCCCTGCGCCGCCGCCGTTGCCGCGCGCACGTCCCGGGCGATGTCGGCCTGAACGTCGGCGCGCTTGAGGTCGGCCAGGCCGCCGGTCAGCGTCCGCTCGAACTTGTCGCGGATGAGCGTGAGCGTCGCGTTCGCATAGGCGACCTGTTCCATCGTGGGCGGCACATAAGCAACGCGCGGCGCCTCCCCGACGATCGTCACGCCGTTGGCCAGCTGCGGCGTCCAGCCGGTGAAGGCCGCCTCGGCCTTGGTCGGCATCGACATGACCGTGCGCGCGTCCGGCGCGACATCGCCGCCCTCGCCGATCGTGATCTCCTTCAGCTTGACAATCGAGCCTGGTTCGCGGGCACGCTTGATGACCTCGTCGAAGCGGTCGTGCGCGATGACGGTCAGCGTATCCACCGCCTCCACCCCCGTGCGGACGCCGTAAGGCAGCCGCAGGCCGCGTCCCAGCGTCTGCTCCGTCAGGATTTCCGACGCCGACGCGCGCAGGGGCACAATCGTGTACAGGTTGGTGACGTCCCAGCCTTCCTTGAGCTTGTTGACGTGCACGACGATGTCGGTCTGCGCGTCGTGCTCCAGCCCGACGAGCCGCGCCATCGCCTCGTTCGACTCCTCGCCGGTCTGATTGGAGTGGACCTCAGCGACGCGGCCGCGATAGCCGCCGCCGTGGAAGTCGTCGCTCTCCAGATAGGTGCGGATCGCGCTGGCGTGCGCGGTGTCCTTCGCCACGACAAGCATGAAGGGGTGGACGATCGCCCGACCGCTCTGGCGGGCATAGAGGTCCAGCTCGACCTTGACGTGCTCGTGATAGGTTACGCCGTCGGCGAGCATGATGCGCTCCAGTTCCTCGGCCGCCACGCCGTCCGCGCGGAAGTCGGCGCGCGTGGCGACGGCGGGTTCCTTGACGTAGCCGTCGGCCATCGCCTGCCCAAGGCCGTAGCTGTAGATGACGTTGCGGAAGTCCTTCGGCGACGCGCCGACCGTCTTGGGCGTCGCAGTCAGCTCAAGCCCCAGCCGGGGGTTCAGCTCGAATACCGCGGTCGCCGCCGCCTTGGCGCGGTAGCGGTGCGCCTCGTCCATCAGCATGACGAGGTCCGGCAGGCGCGAGAGATAGTCGAAATAGCTTTCGCCCAGCGTCTCGCGGAAGGAGCGAATTCGGCCCTTCTCCTTGTTGATCTTGTCCACGTTGAAGATGTTGATGATCGCTTCGCCGCCGAACAGGTCGGAGCCGCGGATGCCACGGCCTTCTTCCCACGTGTCGCCGGTGACGATGATCGGCGGTGTCTGCGCGAACTCGGCAATACCGCGGAAGACGTATTTGGGCGACGACTGGCGCGAGAAGTCGGTGACCAGCTTGTCGTAGATCGTCGTGTTCGGCGCGAGGACGAAGAAGTTCTTCGACCGGCCGGTCAGGTAGAGCCAGCCGATGAATGCGCCCATCAGACGCGTCTTGCCGACGCCCGTCGCCAGCGCGAAGGCGAGCGAGGGGAAGGCGCGCTCGAAGCTCTCAACCGACGGGTAGGTCGCGCGAACGTCGGCGAGCAGAGCGGCAGGGTCAGCCGTGCCGTCCCAGTCCAGCCGGCCAGCAACGTCGGCGAGGATACGCAGCGCCTCTTCCTGCGGCTTGCGCAGGCTCAGACGCTGGGCGACCTGGCGACGCAGGCGATCATCGCGGGTCAGGTCAGTCATGGGACGGCGCCCCCGCGAACAACGGTCCGGCATCCGGGGTGTCGTCCACCGCCACCCGGTCCGGCACCGCGGCGATCTGGAGCGAATAGTCATCGCGGCCCCATTCGCACTTGGTCAGGATGCTGGCGGGAATCTTGCGGCAGGTGAGATTCTCGAAGCCGTCGATGTTGCCCGAGAAGGCACGCGCGCAGATCAGTAGCGAGCGATTCAGCCCGACCTCTTCGGACAGCAGCCGTAGCGCGTCCTGCGTCAGCGCCTGGGTGGTGACGTAGAGGAAGTCGCGCTCGCTCGAACGTCCGTGCCGCCACCACTCGGCACCGCCCTGATCCGCGTCGCGGTCCTGGGCGGGATCGTAGGTGAAGCCTAGGTGCTTGCACATCGCCTGCGCCAGCATCGGCCCGTTATACTCCGGCGCGATCACCCAATTGTCATAGGCATCGCGTTCGAGCAGCGAGGGCGCAAGCGTGTAGTAGCGGAACCCGCCGCCGCCCTCCCAGCCGACCGCATTGGTGACGCCGCCCTGGTCTTCGCCGCCGATCACCTTGTTTAGGCGCGGCACAATATGGGTGTCGGCATGGTCGCCGATCTCGACCATGATCCAGCGACGGCCCATCTTGTGCGCGACAGCGCCGGTGGTGCCGGAGCCGGCGAAGGAGTCGAGCACGAGGTCGCCGGGGGCCGTCACCGCCTCCAACAGCAAGCGGATCAGCGATTCGGGCTTCGGGTAATCGAACGCCGCGTTGCCGAACAAGGCCCGTGATTCCGCACTTGAATCCTCATAGGTGCCAAGCCCGTAATGCGCCAGCGACAGCAAGTTTTTCAGCTTCTTCGTTTCGCCGCCGGCTTTGACATGGTTAGGGCGAAACGGAATCTTGCTGATGATCAGGCTTTCTCCGGCGGCGATGATCTCGTTCAGCTTCTTTTGCGAATAGCGCCATTCACCGCGCAGCCGGAAGACCGTCGCGTTGGTGCCGCCCTCAATCACCAGATCGTCGAGGAGCATTGTCCTGATGTTGCCGCCCGACATATCCTGCGCGGGCACCGTACCGTCCGCGATGCCAAACTGCACCGATCTGGGGGGAAAGGTAAGGATAGCCTCCGAATTACCCGCATTATTAACCGGGTATTTCTTGCCCTCGGTGGTCAGTCCGCCAATGAAGCCTGGGGAGGATGAACGGTCGGGCGAGTAACACAGGATATTTTCCGTGACCGATCCCATATTCTGGTCGAGAAAGGACGGCTTCTTCTTCTTCTCCCAGATGATGTTACCGCAGAAATTGCGCCGCCCGAAGATCTCATCCATCAAAACTTTGAGATAAGCGTGCTCCTCGTCGTCGATCGATACGAAGATAATACCATCTGGCCGCAGCAAGGTGCACAATATCTCCAGCCGGTCGCGCATCAGCGACAGCCACAGCGAATGCGCCATACCATCGTCGTAGTGGGTGAAGGCGCTGCCGGTATTGTAGGGCGGATCGATATAGATGCACTTAACCGTGCCGGCATACGTCGCCTCCAGCGCCTTGAGCGCGAGCAGATTGTCACCCTTGATCAGCATGTTGCCGGTCGCATCCGGGCCAGGCGTGCCATAGACGCCGTCGCTGACCGGCATCAGCAGGCGCGGTTCGACCTTGTGGCGCACGTCGCGATCGGGCCATTGCAGGCCGAGACGTTGTTTCATTCGTTTACCTTCACGTCGTGATAATCCACCGGCGCGACCCGACCCGGGTCCGGTTAAGAGGAAGCGCGTCGAGCTGCTGATACCGTGCCGGCTGCGAGGCTTCCGACACGATCTCGTATACATAGGCCTGACCGTCCCGCCGGAACAGGATGAAACCGGGCCGATCGCCGTAATCGAGTTCGGCGATATGCAGTCGGGCCGTCGAGTTCGCCATCTTGGTCAGGGTCAATTGATGCCATGCTGGGTCACCCTTGAGGCGAGCCGAAATGAGCTTGGACGCGCCTTTGCCCAGCGGACCGAAGAACGGCAGCGACGGGATCGGCGGCTGAATTTGCTTGCCACCCGCACCGGTTTCGCGGTCCATCAGTTCAAGCACCAGCACGTCCGCTTCGAGTGCGGCAAGGGTCGTAGCCTTCTTCGACTTGCCCTTGACGACGGGCGTCTTGCGCTTGCTCCACACGAACCGTGGTGGCGTTTTGTGCGCCTTGGCAAACGCTTCGCGCTCCTTTCGATAAGCGGCGATTTCGGTCTTCGTGCCCTCGATGCTGGCGGCGTTCAATAAAGCCATCCAGTCGGACCAAGCTGCAACCTTGTCGCCAGTGACGCGGATCCCGAACTCGATATTGTCCTCCAGCCCTGCGCCGCTCAGATTATGACTTCCGATCCAGGCTTGTTGACCCTGTTTCGTTTCCCAATGGATCACCTTAGGATGATAGACGCCGACATAGTCGGTCAACAGGAACAGTTCGACCCCGGCCTCCACCATCTCGTCCAGCGCAGCCGGGTCGGTTAGGCCGCTATCGGTGCCGATATAAGCGCGGATCATGCGGCCGCCGCCGGCTTTCCATGCCTTTAGTGCCGGGGCGATCTTCCGCCATCCGGACACCTTGGCCGCATAGTAGCACAAGGTGATCGTGCCAGGCGTCTTGCCCGCTTTGCCCAGTTCGTCGGTCAGCGATCCATACACGCTGCGCACCGGCGCGCCGTTCGTCGTGTATCCCGGCAGCCATTCACCTTCTGTTGCCATTCCGCTGTCCTCTGGTCATGCCCCCGCCGATTACAGTACCGACCCGCGCAGTGTCAGCATTCCTCGATCTGCGGCCTCTGGTCCAGCAGCGCCGCGAGATCGTCGAGCGTGCCGTTGATGTCGGCGTTGGCGAAATCAAACTGGAGGCAGACCGATGCCTGTCCGAACCCCTCCAGCATGGTCGATTAGGCCACAGTCCAACGGAGCATGAACAGCTCCTCGACCCGGGGCTGCTGGTTCAGCAGTTCCGCGAAGTCGTCCAGGGTGCGGTTAATCTCGGCGTTCACCTGCCGCTTGGCCTCGAACTGCGTCATCTTCAGGTCGTCGCGCGCGGTCTCCTTCTTGCGTATCTCGCGCATGCGGGTGAGCTTCTCCTCCATGCCGAGCCCCGGGGCACGCTTGGCGCGCTCCAGTTCCTTGATCTCGGCGTCCAGCGTGGCGACCTGCGCCTCGATTTCGATCTCACGATCGCGCGCATATTGACCGAGCTGCGTTTCCTTCTCCTCCAGCCAGGCGTAGTTCTCCTTGGCGATCCGGTCGGAGAAGGCCCGGAACTCTACTTCCTGAAGCGCGGTGAGGCGGTCATGCGGGGGCGCATCGTGCGCCACGCCGACGCTGGTCGCGGGCGCCATCATCATCTTGTCGCCGACTGCCGGCGGAACGGGCTCGCCACTATCGGTTTCGGCGACGACCAGCACTTCCTCGCGCTCGGCGTCAGGTATCGGCATGATCGCCTTGAACGCGCGGAGCCAGCCCGATTGCCCCTTGAGGTCCGGCACGCCGCCGAGCTGACCGGGATAGGGGTAGGCCGCGGGTTCGAATACGACCGCCTCCGGGTCGCCAGCCGAACGGGCCTTGGCGCGGTCGACCAGCTCTTTGCCCAACCCGTCGCCGACGCGGAAGAATTGCCAGCCCTGTTCATCGGCCATCGGCCATTTCGTGGTCCAGCGCTGGTCGCCATGATCGAAGCAGACGGCGTCCGGCGTGGGGAACCGCGCTTCCGGCAATTCCGCGCGCGCGACCATGAGCAGACGCTGCTGGAACTCCGGCACGATCTCGGCCAGCGCCTTCTGCCGACGGTGCAGCTTGGCGACGACGTCGCTGTCCAGACTCTCCAGCACCTTCGCCCGGGCCGCTTCCAGATCGGCGTCGATGCTGTCCTGGATACGCGCGGTGAGGATGTCGAACTCGCGATCGGCCTCCTCCGCGCTGCGGCAGTTCTGGACGATGCGCAGCACCTCCTTTTCGAAGTCGATGCCGTCCGACAGGATGCCGAGCACCTCGTCCGACGCACCGAAGACGCCTTCGAACAGGTGGAGCTTCTCCTGCAGCAGCTGGTGGATGCGCTCCTCCGCGCGGTTCTTTAAATTGAGCATGTTCACGACGGTGACGTCGACGAGCTGGCCGTAGCGGTGACAACGGCCGATCCGCTGCTCTACGCGCTGCGGGTTCCAAGGCAGGTCGTAGTTGATCAGCAGCGAGCAGAACTGGAGGTTGATTCCCTCGGCGCCGCTCTCGGTGGCGATGAGAATAGTCTTTTCGTCACCCTTGAACGCCTGGACGATCGCCGCCTTCATATCGGCGGTCTTCGAGCCCGAAATGCGGTCAGAGCCCGCGTGCTTCGCCTTCCATGCCTCATACAGCGCGCGGCTGTCCGGATCGGCATTCGAGCCGTTCATCAACACGATGCGTCCGGTATAGCCGTTGTCGGTCAGCAGTTGGTGTAAGTAGCGCTGTGTCCGCACCGACTCGGTGAAGATCACTGCCTTGCGCTGCCCACCCTTGCTCGCAATCTCATCAAGGACGGCGGGCAGGTTGACGACGAGCTTCTCGCCCTTGCCGTTCGCGCCGATGCTGCGGGCGAGATCGCGCATGGCCTCGACCTGCACCATCTCGGCCGCCAGCTTGACAGGGTCGATGGGTTCCTCCGCGCCGTCCTCGGCGTCGAATTCCTCCTTCTCCTCTTCGAAGGTGTCCTCGAAGTCGTTTGTCATCTCTGCCGACGCCCGTTCTTTTTGCCGCAACCGGGCGAGCAGGCTGTCAAGATAGCCCGCGACCGCCGCGGTGGACGACCCGAGGCTCTTTCGCGCCTGCAGGATGACAAGGGCGTTCGTACGGCTGCCATAGGCCACCGTGTCCGGATCCTGGAGGTAGCCGGACAGCTCCTCGTACAGCTCCGTCTCGACGTCGTGCGGCTCGAACTGGAAGGTGACGGCGTGGCGCTGGCGGAAGTTAATGATGCCGGCCTCCTGCACCTGACGGCGCAAGGTGCGATGGCAAATCGACTTCAACCGCTCGCGCAGGATCTGCTGCGACGCCGGCGTGGCGTTCGCGCCCATATATTGTGTGCGAAAGGCGTTCTCGCCGCCGAAATGCTGGTCGTCGATCATCGATACGATGCCGTAGAGCTCGGTCAGCGAGTTCTGCAGCGGCGTCGCGGTTAAGAGTATCTTGAACCGGCCATCCACCGCTTCTTTCAGTACCTTGGCGCGCTTCGAGGTGCGGTGGACATTGCGGAGGCGATGCGCCTCGTCGAACACGACCAGGTCCCACGGTACCGCTCGGACGTCGTCGGCCTTGCGAGCGGCGAACTCGTAGGAAACGATGACAACCGCATCTCTCGGCTCGAACGGGTGCGCCGCTCCGGCGCGGCGCTGGTCGCCATACGTCTTGGCGTCAAGGATGCTCGTCCTGATCGAGAACTTCTCGAACAGTTCCTGACTCCACTGCTTCCGGAGCGAAGCGGGCACGACCAGCAGGATACGACGCCGCCGCTCGGCCCAGCGTTGCGACATGACGAGCCCCGCCTCGATCGTCTTGCCCAGTCCGACCTCGTCTGCGAGCAGCACGCCTTTCGACAACGGCGATTTCAGGGCGAATAGCGCCGCGTCGACCTGATGAGGGTTCATTTCCACCCTTGCCGAGGTCAGCGACTGGGTGAAGGCATCCTCGCCATTGCCGGCAACGGTCAGCCGATGCGCGTGGTAGCGCCCCTGAACTGGTAGATACGCGATCAAGTGTTTCCCCTTTGCCCCCGAAATGATCATAGAATGCCTGCAATCTCAATGCGCAGTGTCGGAAAACTTTCGCCTGTTCCTTGAATCTGCTCGCCGCAATGCGCGCCTTCTCCTACAATGGAGACATGGATCGTGAGGCACCTCAGCCGGATGCTGTCGCCGCCGGGACGGGTACCGGTCGGACACGTTTGGACGACCGGCTGATCATGCTGGGCAAGGTTCTGCGCGCGATCAGCGACGTGCTGGAGTCGATCAAGGACAGGCATGATGGATCGCTTATCGCCCGGCGGCTGATCTCGATCGTCTTGTTCTTCATCCGCGCCGTCCTGTGTTTGTTGCGCGCGACCCACGGCGTTTCTCGTCCATCAACCCGCGGCATGGCTGCTTTCGACCGGGGTCTTGTGGCGCCGCCAGCTCGCTGGGCCGCCCCGTAGCTCCGGCGAGTCACGCAAGCTCCGCCGCGCCCGATCGGCGCGGCCCATGACAATCGCGCCCGCGTGCGCGCCGCAGCATGAGAAACATGAGAAAGCTGCGACAGTGCGAAAGGTGAGAATTCGCGGGCGAGCCAACCGAGGCTTCTATGGCAACCAAGGACGAATGGGTCGAACCCGAAGAGTTCGACAAGATCGCAGACGAAACGCTGGTGGAGAAAGGTGGAGACCTCAAGAAGGTCAACGCCAACATGATTGCAACGCGCATGGGGCGGAAGAAGGCCAATGCGACCTTCTATCGCCTGTTCGACGATTGGAAGCAGCGACGGCGCGTCCAAGCGCACCTGCCGCCGTTTGTCGTGCAGGACAAGCATCGCGAACTGCTCGAGAACGTGCTGATCGTGGTCGGCACCGAGGTCTCGGCAGAGGCGACCCACGTCGCCGGGTTTCGGACGCGTGACCTTCAGGATGAGAACGACAGCCTGCGGGGCGATCGGAACGACCTGCTGACGATGGTGGACGAACGGGATGTGGCGCTGGAAGCGGCCAGCCGGCAGATCGATCAGCTCAAGACGGAGGTGGCGGAGGCTCGTGCAGACGCAGCCGACCAAACACGAAAGGCCGAGGCTTTGACCGGCCGTCTCATCGCGCTTCAGGATGCCAGGGCCTCTCTCGACGACCCTGACACCATCCGCCAACTGGCCGGGCTGATCGCCAACGCCGTTGCGGAGAACACGGCGAGACAGCCGGAGGAGAGCGTCAGGGACAACCCGGGCGGTGGGCAGACCACCAGTGCTTCCGATCCCGCTGCGCACCCCGATCTGCTTGATTTCCATGCTGCCTCTCTCGGAATCGGTTCGACCAGCCGGACACTCGACGGAGTCAATCAGGGCTAAATGGTTCAAGGTCACGGGCCGGCGGTCACTGGGTGACCGCCGGGACTGATTGCGCTGCCGCTAGCGTCATCGCCAACAGCCGAAGGCGGACACACTCATGAGTGGCTACGTCGAACGTCGCAGTGCTGAGGAGACTGACGGAGCCAGAAACGCGATGCGTATCCTGTAGCCCCTCGTCTCGGCCGATGCCGGGATGATGAGGATAAAGCAGCATGAGCTGGTCGCAGCCGTATAATCGGCCATACGCCATCATCTGATAGACGTCGGCCTGTGACACACCCCTCTTGGGATCGTCCATGCGCGGGGCGATGCGCTTCCACTTGGTGTCGATGACCTGGACGACGGCTTCGCCGCGCTTGATGAGGATGTCCGGCCGCGTCTGGAACAGGCCACGCCGGTCGTCAGTCTCAAGGCAATAGAGGCGGCCACCTTGGCTGACGACGTGCAGGTCGGTGCCGGCCAGGGTCCGCCTGAGCATCCGCGCGACATATTCCTCGAACAGCGTGTTCATCTCGAACAGCAGCGAGAAGCCGTCGCTGCCGCCAGCGGATGTGGTCTGGAACCGGTCCCCCAGCAGCAGCCGCGCGAGGCTTAGCAGTTCCCGCCAGCGTGAGCTGGTGCGGTCCAGCGTCACCTTGTCCCATCGCAGCGCCGCAACCGGCACGTCGGTGATGTCGGCATAGGCGAGCGCCAGTTCGCGCAGTCGTCGCTGATTGTTTGTCGTGCGGGCGATGCGGGACAGCCGCATGACCGCCGCCTTCATGATGCGGTTGAGCGCAATATCCGAGGTCAGCGCGTCGAAGCGGCATGCCAGCCGGGATGGCTCGACCGCCAGCGCGGTGAATTGCCGTCTCACGTTCAGCCGGCCGCGCAGGTTCGGCAGGTCGTCGGCATGCTCGACATAGCGGCGCGGCATCCCCTGCCGCACCGCATCGACCAGCTTTTCCGAGAACAGGCGGATCAGGATTTCGAGCAGCGTCTCGCGCTGCCAGTCGAGCGCGGTGACCTGTCCGGCATCGATCTTCAGGTCGAGCGCCACCGCCAGCATGTGAACGAGCCGGCGGCGGATGCTGCCTGTCGCCTCGGCACCGTCTTCACCGGGAATGTCAATCTTCGGCAGTACTTCGAGCGCACAGCCCTGCGCGGCGATGACGCCGACGACGCCACGCGCCCGCAGACCCTTGCGACCGTGCTCAAGAACACCGCCACCGCCCCGGCCTGCCAGCGGGGACGCCGCCGCGACCGCCGCGATCCGGTCGGCCGCGGCAGCCGGCATCTCATCCGCCGCCTCGCCGTAGCGAACCGTTTCCCATTCGAGGATCGTGCGGCGGATCACGCGGCGGCGAAGCCGTCGTAAGAGAAGCTGTCTCGGATGCTCCAGCGATAGCGGGGCGCGGCATCCTCATCCCCGCCCAGACCCTTGGGCGCCTTGAGCCGGCGGCGGTCGATGAAGCGTCCCTCGCGGTCACTCTCGCCATCGTCACCATCGCCGAGCACCGCGGCGACTTTCGCCCAGTCCTCGTAGAAATATTCGGCCAGCAGCGGGATGACCTTGTGCCGCATCACCTCGTCGACGTCAGCCCGGGTGGCGCATCGAATGAAATAGGCGTGGCCGATCTGATGCTCGCGATCGAACAGATATTCGATACTCTCGTTGATCGTGGCGAGCAGGCCGGCGAGGTCGATGCCGTCGGCCGGCTTGAGCAGGCCGGGGTCCGGCATCAGTTCCCGAAACTCGAACCGGCGGCGCAGCGCAGTATCGAGCAGTGCGATTGAGCGGTCCGCGGTATTCATCGTGCCGATGATGTGCAGATTGGCGGGCACGCCGAACCGCGCCTCGCTGTAGGGCAAGGTGAGCCTCATGCCCTCGTCCATGCCGAGACGCTTGTCCGGCTCGATCAGCGTGATGAGCTCCCCGAACACCTTGGAGATGTTGGCGCGGTTGATCTCGTCGATGACGAGGACGTGCTCCTCGGCGCTGGCCTCGGCCGCCTCGGCCATCTGGCGCAGAATGCCGGGCTTGGCCTTGAGCGTGAAGCCAACGCCGTCCGCCAGCGGTTGCGGTCGCAAGCCCTCGACGAAATCCTCATAGGCGAAATTCTGGTGGAAGGTGACGAAGCCGATCTGCCCCTGGCCCCTCAGTTCCTCATACGCCAGACGCAACTCTTGCCGCCGCTCGACATCGGTCAGCAGCGGGTCGTCCTCGCCCAGTCCGCGGCAGAGCCGCACCGCCTCGGCAATCGTGCGATAAGTCTTGCCCGTACCCGGCGGGCCGTAGAGGATCAGATTAAGCGGCGACCGCTTAACCGGGTCCGGCATGGGGGTTTCTTCCGCTGGCAGACCGCCCCAGTGCGACATGTTGCGCAGGAACCAATCGTAGTCCTGCGGCTCATCCGTGAAGGCGAAGCGGATCAGCCGCTGCGCCATCTCGTTGGTCGGATACACTTCCCAGATCGTCGGCTGATAGGTGTAGTGATACCATTCCCGCGGCGCGAAATCGGTCTGCCAATCGACCGACACGCGCGCCCCGTCGCCAGCGTTGGCTGTGATCGTGCCGATCGCCTTAATCGACATGACCGATACCGATCGACCGCGCCCATCGAACGGCAGGCCGTTCTTACGGACATAGGTCGCCTTGATGGCGATCCGCTCCCCCGGCTGCATCCGCAGCACCTGCTCGCGGTTGCGGTCGCTGGGGCTGTCGATGTCCCAGCTGCCCTCGGCCAGGAAGCGTTCGACCTGGTCGGCGCGGCGACCATAGGACGCGCCGACGAACCAGTACGGCCCATCCTGGATTGATTCCGCCTCTGGCATCTCGACGCTGGGACCTGTGACCGGCGGCACTTCCTCGTCGCCCCATTTACCGTCCAGCGCAACCCACACGAACCCCTGCACATCGAACAGGTCGAGAGGGTTCCAGTCGAGCTCGGCGGCGAACAAGGCGAACAGCGCGCGCATCAGCTGGAGGAATTCGTCAAGATCGGCAGGGTCGTAATGGGCGTGGCCGAACAGCTTCCGCCCGAACAGCTGCTTTCCCATCGCCTCGATGCGGGTGATCTTGAACCAGCTGGCGGCATCCGGATGGATAGTACCGACCACGCTGATGGCGATCGCCAGCACCTCGCCGCGACGCAGCCCGGCGATGCCGTCGGCCTTCAACGCCTCCAGCGCTTGTGCACCGTTGGTGATCGCGGCGATCGGATCGTCGTCGCTGCGCGCCAGCTGCGCGACGATCTCGAAAAAGCGGTCCCGCAAGGGTGCCTCGGCCTTGCCGACCTCATCGAGTGTCCGCCAGCTGAGCGGCAATCCCTGTACCTCGACGCTCAGCGCACGGTAGATTTGCTCACCGGCAGTCCAATCGTCGGCGGAAGACGCGGCAATTGCGCGGACCTTCTCGATCGCCTTGTCCTTGTAGCGACGCTCGATCGTCCAGTAATCGCCGTCCTGCAACCGAAAGTCGCGAAATTCCGACATCCGCGACAGGAATTTGTCGCGCAGCGGCTTGAACGCCAGCCAGTCGATAATGACGAAGCCGAGCGCATCGAGCGCCGCCTTGGCCTGCGCCCCGCCAGGGAGGGCATCGCTACCGGCATGCCCAAGGGCATCGCGGACGATCGCTTTGCTGGGGTAGCGCTTGCCCCGGTGCAGCAGCCAGAACTTGGCCGGGGGACCCAGGCCATCATGGCTGGCGATGAACGCCTCTACCGAACCGGCGGCATCGCACCGCTCGATCGCCGCGAGGATGTCCTGTGCGGTCAGGCCGAGTTTGACGCCTTGGCTTGTTGTCGCGGCCTCATCCCGGCCGACGATCGTATAACCGAGCGCCCGCAACAAGGCATATGACTGGCTTTCGCCGAACCCACCGAAGAACTCGCTGGCGCTTTTCGGTGCTTCGCCGGCCAGCTTCCCAACAGCAATGCCGACGATTGCCTTCGCTGGATAGCGCTGACCGTTCGACGGGCGCACAGCCCAGTTGGATGGGCGGATGTATCCGTGGGCGCGCAGAAAACCGTCGATCCCCGCGGCATCGCAATCGTCCATTGTCGCTTCGATATCCGCGGCGGTCAGGCGCGCGATCAGTTCGGCATGCCCGTGATCACGGCCGGTGGCGCTGCCGCCATCGAGAAAGCGGCGATAGTATCTGAGGCTTGTGGGCAGGTGACCCAGTTCGCCGTCGTTGCCGAGACCTTCCGGCAAGTCCTCCCCCGCCTTAAGCCGCGCCTCAAGGTGATCGAGGCGTCGATCCGCATGGAGCTGATCGAGATCGCCGAAAACGCGGTCGATCTTTCTGATCTTGCTCATCTGGGTGGTAATCGTGTTGCGGGAGTAATCCTGCGCTTCCATCCAAGCCTTGAATTCCGCTTCTTTCATGTATCCCCCTAATTATTTCGAACTTAGCGCAGCAACACGATCGGACCACGCTCGACATTCAGCTCGCTGAGTTGCGAACCAGTCGGCCAGCGCCTTGGTCACACGCATCCCACTCTCGATCTTCTCTCGCTGGGCGTCGAAGTCGCCGAGATTATCGATCACCGGCGTGTCCGCCACGATCATAAGGCCTGCGCGGCCATTGGATCTTTTGTTGACGGTTGGCACAAGGCGATAGGCCGTTCCCGCAAGCGCGGGAGCTATCTCACCTGCGAGGCGAGAGAAATAGTCACCCCATCCATACAGACAGATGTTGGCGTTGCCCTCACGAAGCTGATGGACCAACCGGGTTTGTGGTAGGAATTCCCATCTCGGCAACGCTGACGGTGCGAAGATCATCGTCTTGCTCTCGGCGGGCGCGTCCTTGAGCATACTCGGTCCGGCGGGGAGCGCGATCCCAAGCTCACCAAGCATCGACACGTAGGCGCGAGTGAAGTTACTGACCGCAGCCAGCGGAACTGCCTGGTATCCGCGCCGCCCTTTTTCGATCGCCTGCGAAACCAAGTCAGCTCGGTATCGCAGCCTTGACATCATCTCACCAGTCTCGGTGGCAGCCCGCTCCCTCAATAAGGCAATCACGCGCTCATAGCTGAACACGGCGTCGAACTTGCCCGCGAATACGGGAGACTTTGCAGCATAGGCTTCAGGACAGATGAGCACCGTCAGCGCGAAGTTAAACCCCTCATTCGCGAGAGTGGTCGCTTCGACCCGGTAAGACTCTGCCTGCTGGGGCTGTTCGGACGTGTCGAGCTTATTCTCGATCAAGATGGCATATCGACCATCGCCCGCTTCGATTTCTAGGAAAATGTCAATCTCGCGCCGGCTGTGCATGCGGCGGCGACTATGGGATACCTTTCCATCACGATGGCCGAGGTTCGCGCCGATGATCAATGACAACTCGCCGATGAAGCGATCACGAAAAGAGTGCGAACAGCGTAGTTCTTCGACCAGCAGAAGATCGATGTCCCGTTCCGTGGCATGACTTAGTGTCAGTATTTCATCGCTCACGACTGCTGCCCCCCGGAGAGTCGGCCCGCGAGGACGATCATCGCCTCGGTATCGCGTCCGCAGTAAGCTCGCAGGGCTGCGTCGAGCGCCATACGTCGAGCATCGGTCGTGTTCGCTGCGATCGCCTCCATATACGCCTCCTGCGCGCTGCCACCGTCTTTTACCTCAAGCCCAGCATAGTCCATTTCGGCAGCGACCGTCGGCAGCACGGCCTTGATAGACCAGCTGCCGCGCTGGTCACGGTGATACCAGTGGGCACGGGTCACTGGCAGCAGGTCGACGACGCGATTGGCGATCCCGGTCAGCGCGTCGGCCAGGTCAGGGAAGGCCGCCGCGAGTTCCACGATCCGCGACTTCTCGAAGCTGGCGTTATAGCCAATCACCGCTCCGGTGGCGGGAATCATCGTCACCAGCGCCTCCGCGCAGGCGCGGCGCGGATCGCCGCCGTCGAGGCGGAGAAATTCGCGATGATCGATCGCGCCGTCTGCGTCCTCGATGTGCGCCGAGAACTGGAACGGCACCTGGCTGTAGGGCTTCGTGCCGACCCAGCGCGGGACCGCGAACGCGATAGTCTCGAAGTCGAGCCATGTGCGCGGGAACTGCCAGCCGCTCATCGCCGCGCAGGCACCAGCGATGTCGTGATAGACGTCGCCCGTCACGGTCGCATGATACACGCGCTTGTGCACTGCGCTGGTTAGTTCGGCGGGATCGACGGCGAACATATCGATGACGTTGCGCTCGATCCAGCGCTTGCCGCCGCCGTGTGGCAACACCGTCACCGGCCAGTCCGGCCCGGCCGGCGTCGCTGCATGACAATAGCCAGCGAACTCGCAGGGGAACGGTGTCTCGCAATGGCCGCCGGGCGGGGTGTGCGGCTCGGCACCCGCCAAGGTGGAGCGGGCGGCAGCGACGACATGCGCCCGCATGGCGATGATCGGCTCGGCAAGCGCCGCCAGATCCGTGTCGACGAGCAGGCCGTTCCAGTTGCCCTCACGCTCAAGAACGAAGCTATTGTCGATATGCCGGATCGCCGCGCTGGTGACCGGCACGCCCGCGTTGCGCGCGACCCACAATTGGGTTGCAAGGTCGCCGACGTGGTAGTCCTTTGCCTTGGTCGAGGATTTCACCTCGGCCATATGCCACCCCCCAGCACCGTCCGGTTCCAGCACGTCGATGCGGACAAGAACGCCGTCGTGCTCCAGCGTTGCCTCGAAGATCGGCCTGTCATGCCCGCCGTCGAGCAGCGCGCGTGTCGTGGCTAGCGCCGCCGCCAGATTTGGCTCGGCACTCACCATCACGCCATCCGGCAGCAACGCGCAGGCGACCGCACCGACTTCATGCCCCGTGGCGAAGCGCGTCTCGGCACCCTCGTCCTGCTCGGCCAAGTCGCGGCGATGGACGGATAGCCAAAGGCGCCTGGGGCATTGCTCGAAGGCAGTGATCTTCGACTTGGATAGGCCGAAGCGGCGAGGTTGATAGGTCATGGGCTTTTCCGGATCAGGGCCGAAACCGCTCGACGAGAGCATCGGCGTGATGATGGGCGTCGCCGGTCCAGCCAGCGAACCATTCTCGGTAGGAACAGGCGGCAAATCGAACTGCCGCACCTGCGACAGCGGCGGCGAAGCTGGCAATCTCGGCGCGGTGCCGCGCGAGCGTCGCCGCCGTGATGGGACTGGTGCCGCGGGTTGCCGGCTCAGCGTAGAGGTAGAGCAGCACCGGTGCCTTGCCGATCCGCTTGCCCTCCGTGACGAGGCCGAACGCGTGCTTCACCAACTGCGCAGCGTCGAGATACGTAAAGCGGGTATCGCCTTTACGGAGCATATCCCGCATTCCGTTGAACGGTGCCATCCTGTCACCCCAGACGTCTCGATCATAGGCGTCGGACAGGTTCACGGTCTTGGCGTCACGGAACGGCTCGAAGCGTTTCGATTCGACGCCAATCAGATGGGTCGCGGTCTCGACCGCAGCGTCGAGCCACGGGTGGCGACCACCACGCCATGGAAAGCGCATCTGGCGTTCGACATCGACACGGAGGGCGGGCCAATCGAGCTCAGCCAGCGGCGGGAACGGCGGCAGGTCGGCGGGTCGTTCGAGGAACCAGCCGAACGCATTGACCGCGAGCGCAGCGCTGCTTTCCGAGCTTTCGAGCTTGCCGCTCTCGATCTCGTTACCGCCTGCGGCTGCGAGGGCGGCGCCGACGGAGTCTTCAGACACGCCGGGGAGGAATGGTGAGGTGCGAATCGTCATGGCCTACCCATCAAGCAGTTCTGCGTCAGATTCGGTCGTGCGTTCTGAAGGCACGATCGTCATGGCGGCTGCCAAGCGTTCGCGCATGACTGCAACGAGCACGTCCGGCTCTTCGATGAAAAGCTCGCCACCCCAGGTAAACAGGTGTTCGGCAAGTTCACGCATCCCACCAGTTGCAAAGCGGATGCGCAGCCCGCCATCGTCCAGTTGTTCGATTACCTGCGATCGGTGAAACCGCCACCCCTTCGCCCGGCTGGCGGCGGCTGGCGCCACGCGCAGAACGACATCCTGTTTGCCGTCGCGCCACACTCCGAAACTCTCGGTCAGCCAAGCGTCTATGTCCCAATCGTCCGGCGCGCAGCCCAGCTTCTCGCTGACGTGGACATCGATCATTCGATCGAGCCGGTAATAGACCGGAAGATCGTCGCGCCCGGGCATCTTGCCGATCATATAGGCGAGCGCACCGTGAACCAGTCCGTATGGGATGATGCGCCGCCACTTCGGCTCGGGCCGCTCGTCGGTCCAATAGTGAAACTCCACGCAACACCCGGCTAGGATAGCGCTTTGAACGACAGTCATCGTCTCCGGGGCAACGTTCGCGACCGGTCCCGCGGTCACCATCGTTCGTTGCAACCGCGCAAGTGCATCGAGGTCTGGGTCGATCCGCCGCTTCTCGCGGTCGTCGAACGCGCCCTTCACCTTGGCTAGCAATGTGGCGAGCTGTTCAGCGCGCGGGGTCTGGCCCGCGAGCCGCCGACCATCGACTTCGGCCTGCAGCGCTACGACTTCGGCCGGCGTGGGTCGCGTATAGACGCGGCGCAGGCTGTCGCGGATCAGGAAGCGCTTGCGGCGATCGTCGGCTACCTCGTCCAAATCGAAGTGCCGAGCGATGATGTCGCGCATCCGCTCGGCCGTCCGGCGGTTGACGCCGAGCCGCTCGGCCATCTCGTCGAGGGTCAACCCTTCGGTGGTTTCCGACAGGGCGTGCATGAGCGCCAGCAACCGGTCGAGCTTCGCCATCCTTTCGGTCATCGCCACTCCCTGCGTCCAGAATTGTCGCAGGGTCGATCAGCCCGGTTCGGATGGCAAGGGGGCGACGTCCCCCACGCAGGCCATTATTATCCGTTGAAGCTGGCCTGAAAGCTCGTCGGCATCAGCGACACATGCGCCTCCAGCGGGGGTCGCAACTCAAACGCACGCGGCTCGCGAGCGAAGTTCCACAGGCGGACCAGGCACCAGTCGCGACGGCGCTCCTCCGCCACGGCGAGCTCGTTGCGACTGATGTGGAAGGGCGTGCGCTCCCAGCCGTTGGTGGTCTTCACTTCGATGAGGCGCGGACGACCATCAGCCTCGAAGCTGGCGATGTCGTAGCCGGCACCGTCACCGTCCTGATCCGATATCCAGCGAACGCGATTGGCGAGGTCGTCGCGTCCGGCGGCGACCAGCGATGATCGTTCGTAAAGGACGATGCGCTCTTCGCCGGCGCGACCCAGCGCACGGTTGCGGGCGTCGCGCTCGGCGACGTCGAAGCGCCGCGCGATATGCTGCATCTGTTCAAGTTCGTCCGGCGGCAGCGCGTTGCTAAGTGTTGGTGGCGGACCGATCCACAAGGTGGGCGTTTCCCGTACACGCGACAAGGTCTCTGATCCGGCCAGAGACAGGCGGGTATCGGGCGATAGCCACGCCGGATGCGCGGCGAGCCAGCGCGCCACAGCATCGATCAGCGATGCCTGGAAGTTGAAGGCGGGCTTGTAGCCAGGGATCCAATCCTCACCCAGCCCCTTCAGCACCGCGCTGATGTTCTGATGCTTGTATTCGATGGATCCGCGAGGGCGGCCGATCACCGCCTGCAACTGACGGTTATGCTCGGCCTTGCTGTAGGACTGCCCCGCCTCATCATCGGCAAGCATCGCAAAATAATCGGCGACGATCGCGTCATTCTGGTGATCGGTCCAGTCGCCGGAGGCCATCGACAGACGCTAAGCGATGCAGATTGACCTGTCACGCCCTCGGCACCTCTCCATTGACACCTCCCGCCGTCAGCGTTTGTATTACTAATGTATCTACATGGAGGACTTAGATGCGTGTGCAGGTCAAGCGGTGGGGCAATAGTGCCTCGGTGCGCATCCCCGCGTCGGTAATGGCTGCGGCGGCGCTACAGATCGATCAGGAGGTCGATGTGCGCGAGGACGAGGCGCGTATCGTGATCGAACCGGTCACTGCGCCATCCTATGATCTCGACTTGCTGCTCGCCAAGATGACCCCCGAAACCTTTCCAGACGACATCGATTTCGGTCATCCGGTTGGGCAGGAGGCATGGTGAAGCCGAGCTACGTCCCGGACACCGGCGACATCGTCTGGCTCCACTTCGATCCTCAGGCTGGGCACGAGCAGGCAGGACATTGCCCGGCGCTGGTGCTGTCGCCAGCGCGCTACAACGGACTGCGCGGCATGATGATCTGCTGCCCGATGACCTCGCGGATCAAGGGCTATCCGTTCGAGGTGATCGACAGCGACGATCCGCCGAGCCCGGTGCTGGCCGATCAGGTGAAGAGCCTCGACTGGCGCGCGCGGCGGGCGGAGAGCAAGGGCCGAGTCTCGTCAACCACTCTGGCGGAGGTGCGGGCAAAGGTGCGCGCGCTGCTGGAACTATAGCCAAAGGAGGCGAGCCGGAGCTCGCCCCCCTTTGGTGTCAGGCGGCTCCGGCCGACAGCCACGGCGCGAACACCTCGGCATCGTTGTTCGCCTTGCCGACTCGCTTCGTAAAGCTGGTCTTTCGGCGAGCCTGGAGCGCCGGTATGTAGCCGCGTCCTTCGCGCAGTTGCTCGATGCGGCGCAGGATGCGGTCCTCGACTACGTCGATGTCGGCGCGACCGTCCAGTAGCTTGCGCCAGCGGGCGAGAAGCAGCGCCAGTGTGATGACGTCGCCCTCGCACACTTCCTGGACAAGCTCGAACTGCCCGGCGTTGATGAGCTTGGCGACCATAAACGGCGCCACCGTCATCTTCGCAGGGATGTCGAGCGCGGCGGCGTATTCCGCCTGATGGATCGGCTTCATCTTGAAGCCGCCGGTCAGGACGCGGGCGAAGTCGACGTGGCGGACACGGCCGTCGCCGCCAAATGCGATCCACCCCCAGTTCGCCGGCAGCGACAGGCCGTGCTTCATCGCGGCGCAGGCGATCAGCGGCAGGTCGTGGAACGAGCCGGCCCACGACACGAACTCGGCGTTCGATGGTGCTTCGGCGAGCACCTGCAGGATGCCCGCAATGACGTCGCGCTCGTCATGGTCCGGTGCGCTCAGCGTGACGAAGCGCGACACGTCGACGTTGCCGTCCTCATGCTCGGTCAGCACCATCGCCGATGCCGTTACCACGGTCTGGAAAACCCAGCGCGGTGTCTTCAGCGGGCATTCCGCGCGGGTATAATTGCGGCGGCTTTCGCCGTCATCCTGCCCGGGGATCCAGCGCTCCATCGCGCGGTAGCGCTGGTGGCCGGCTTCATCGAGCACGGCGCTTTCCAGGTCGACGATGACGTAGCTGCGCGGGCGGCGCGGTTCGAACGGGTTCTCGATCTTCATGACTTTTCTCCACCGGGATCATTCCCGATCACGATATTGACGAACGGAGGGGCGGGGCTCGCCGAGCAAGCCCTGCCCATACTCAACCGAAGCGGACGATGGTTTCGAGCGACGCTTCCGGCTCGATCCACTCCGCACCGGGAGCCAGGAAGCAGTTGCCGTCGAGCAACGCGTCGCCCATCGTCGCGGCGGTGGTTTTGATGCGCTTCATCGCGAGTTTGCGACCGGTCCCGATCGCCTTGGGCTTGCCCGGCACCCTGACCAATGCGCCGCGGCGGTCGACCGCGAAGATCTCGTCGGCGCGGGTGCTGACGAACACGATCGGTGCGTCATCGTTCGCGGCGAAGGGCACCACGCGATCGACGACGTCCACCGCCAGCAGTTCGCGATAGACGATCGTGAAGCTGGTCGGCAGGGCGGCGCTGGCGTTCGGCCAGCCGGTGTAGACCGCATCCTTGCGCAGCATCTGGGTGATGCGCGCCATTTCCGCCCCGACCTCGAAGTTCATCTCGCGACCCGAGCAGAAGGCGATGGCGTCGTTGACCGGCTTGAACGCCGGCCAGCCCATTTCGCGGCGTACCGCCAACATGAACTGCTGGTGGCGGAGCGGGATGTTGCCGTTTAGATGCATGATGTTCACTTCCTTTGATGGCGGCCGTCATGGCCGAAGCATTTTTCCCCAACCCGGGGTGCTCACTGCGTTCGTTTTGGAGAGGGATCGGCGCGTCGCAGCGCGCCGCTCAGTTCTTCGACAGCGCCCTCAGCGGTGACGCTGATGCCAGGTGATCGGCATCATCCGCGGCACGGGGCCGTGGGCGGCGATGTGCTCGCGGAACCAGCGCTCTTCCTCGGCGCATTCGTCCTCGGCGAGTTCGATCCACCAGACGCGGTTGCGCGCATCCCAACGATAGCCCCGCGCCCTGAGCAGGCAGCGCCGCTCGAAGGGAGCGGCGGTCGCCTCGAACCGGATCGTGGGGCGTTCAGCGCTGGTGAGCAGGTCGCTCAGAACGGTCCCGCCCTGCGGCAGCCGGTGGGCGAGCAAGTGGATCAGGCTGACGACATCGGCCATCGCTCGATGCGCGCCGTTGAACCGCCCGATCTGCATCAGCAGATGTCCGAGCTTCGCGCCGTCGAACCCGGCCTCCAGCCAGTCGAAGTCGCGCATCGCACAGGCCCAGGCGTCGCCCGCCAGGCTGGGCATCAGGTTCTCGATGAAGCCGATGTCGAAGGCGGCGGAATGCGCGATACGGACGTCGGCGCTGGCCAGCAGTCGTTCGAGCCGGCCCAGGTCGATCGCCTTACCGGCGACGTCCGCGTCGCCGATGCCGGTCAGGCGTGTGATCGCCGCCGGGATCAGCATTCCCGGGTCGCGCAGTGCCTGCCCGGCGCTGGCGATACCGACGATCTCACCGGCTTCGTCCACCTCGATCACGACCACCGCGATGTCGATGATCTCGTCATGGAGGACATCGGTGCCAGTCGTCTCGGTGTCGACGATGGCAACACGCCGGACGGCACCGGTAATCCGCTCTGTCAATGGAAGGTCGCCGAGGTTGTACACGCGGCGCAGGATGCGAACATCCGGATCTTGGGCGCAGGTGCACAGCGCCGTCTCGGCCGGAACGGCGTCGGTGATGTGGGTCATGGTCGATATCTCCTGTCGGAATCGACCGAGCCGCAGCGGAGCTTTTCCCCTCTACTGTCTCGATCGCAGGAGACGCCCAAGGGCGGCTTTTCCACGCCAGCCACAAGCGAAGGCATCGACGGAGGGGAGTATACGTTCGCCTGCAGCGGAGTGAGGCAGGCGTTCGGTCGGCCATCGCCTATTCAACTCCATGACGAACCGAACTTGATGTTCCGAGTACCGGTCATTCTCGCGGTGTTCTCCTTCGGCAGCAGTGCGCCCCGGTCGGCGCCCCTTACTTGCTCGCCGTTCGAAAAGCGGACGTTCGTCAGCGTGTCGGCGCCCTAGAAGGATGCTGGCGGTGCCGCCGTATGCTGCACTTTCGCGAAAAACCTGCGCCGAGCCGGGATCGCACTCGCGGTGCGCGACATGATCGACGGCTCATTCGGGCTTGGCCTGGACGCACGATACTCTGGACGTTCGTCAAGGTCAGCGCGTCTCAGCGCAGTTTGCGCTCGATCGACGCCCCAATAGCTAATTGACGGCTCAGGGCTGCAGGACAGTACAATGCCCGCAGTCGCCGTCATTAGCATTGGCAATAGGCAGGATTTCCGGCACGTTGGTCCAACGATGACTTATGCGGAGCCGGCATAGCCGTAACACGTACGCATGAGGCTGGGACGCGATCCGAGGGAGATGGGACACTGGCTCAGCGTGGAAGAATGACCGCCTTGGTTGCGGCCGCGCTGATCAGCGCGGTGGCGACTGCGCCGATCGCGGCCGGCGTCGCGTACTTCAATCACACCGAAGCCGTCATGCGGATCAAGAATGAGCGGCTTCAGCATGCCGACGTCGCAGCGATCGCGCGGGAGCGTCTGCTTGCCGACAGTCGGCAGGCTCGTTGCACGGCGGCGCTCGGATACCTGCAGGATGAGACGCCGAACGCAGCGCTCCCACCGGCAGAGGCCCAGCTTCTGCTGTCTGACATGAGGCGTACGGCATCCACCTGCGCGCTCCCCGCCACCGACGTGCAACTACCGGCGGGCGGGGTCCGCAAATGAGCAACTCTCTGATCTTCGTCTGGGCGATCGCGGTCTACGGACTAGCCGTCTTCGTCGCGGCCTATGCGGTGCTGCGCACCCGGAGTGAGAACCAGCAACTCCGCGCGCGTGTGCAGAAGCTGGAAGCGATGCTCCGATCGCGGGAGCCCGGGAGGGCTGGTGACATCGCCGAGGAGGAAGTCACCCGCGCTGGCGGAGTGACGTCAGACGGCGACGCGGACCGGTTCCATGAGTGAGACCCTGCTGGCAGGGCTGCTCGGGGGTGGACTAGCCGCACTGATCACGCTGGCCGGCGTGCTGATCACCGGCCGCTGGCGGTCGGCCGAGGAGAACGTGATAAAGCAGCGTGCGGAATGGCGGGACGCCGTCAGGTCTCTGATCGCCCAGGCAGTGAACGTGGACACCGCAGAAGACGCCAGACGGATATGGGCAGAGCTGGCGTTGCGGATGAACCCCGAAGACGACCCGGGCAAGGACGACGCCGAACTCGTGTCGCTCGTTAAGGCTTTGGAGGAGAAGCGCGGGCGGACGCCTGAGCGGCGTGCGCGCATAGTGCACCTTGCCGCGCGCATCTTGAAGCATGATTGGACGAGGGTGAAGTGGGAGGCCCAGGGGTGGTTCTGGGAGGAGGAACCCGAGCAGGAGCGAAGCCTTGAGCCGGCCATTGATGGCCGCGACCTCCCGTCACTGCAACATCATCCCACCGGCGACGCGCCGACGTGATCAAGGTGCTGCGGGAGCACGGGCTCGCGACCGAATTCGAGCGGCTGAAGTCTCGTGGCGGCGCGAATTGGTTGGCTGCGCCTTTCTGGGGCAAGGGCGCGGCAAGCACGCTCGGCCTCCGCAAAGGCGGCGAGATACGGGTGATTTGCAGGTTCGACGCCCCGGCGTGCAACCCTAGGGCGTTGCTGGAGCTTTCGAAAGCTGGCGCGACTATCCGCTCGCACCGCCGATTGCACGCGAAGCTCTACATCACCGAATCGTCGGTTATCGTCGGCTCGTCGAACCCGTCGCGTAATGGTGTGACGCAAGAAGGCGACCTTCTGGGCGGGTCGGTCGAGGCCAATCGCGCACCCAGTGGCTCCGCGAAGACGGCTTGTGCGGTATGTGCCGGGGGACGGCGATTGCATCGGAAGACGTCCTCACCAGCTTCAAGATTGATGCTCATAAGGCGGCCAAAGGTGCCGGCTTTGGAACAGCAGCGGCACTCCTCGTCGCAGCAATGGGGGAGCTGGTCGGTAACGTAGTCGTCCACTCGCAGGCTGGCGCGAGTGGGATCGCCATCTTTTCGGCGGCGCACGGGTCGTTCGAATTCGTGGTGGCCGACAGGGGTGTTGGCGCGCTTCACAGTCTGCGGCTATGCGATGAATACCGCTTGCTCGGCGACGAGGGCGCTGCGCTTGCCGCCATGGTCAAGGCTGGAGTGTCGCGATACGGCCCGAACTGCGGGCATGGGAACGGCTTCCGTCCGATTTTTGAAAGGCTGGCTGACATGACCGGTCGACTGAGATTCAGGTCAGGAGACTATGCGCTAACTCTTGACGGTCGGTTTGGAGACCGGATTGGTCGCCAGCTCGCGCAAAAACCCCGTCTCTCCGGCTTCTTCGCCGCAGTGAGCTGCCGGGTTCCATTACCCAGAATGCATCCGCATAAGGAAAGCCGTCAGGGGTGAATTAGACTTGGAACCTCGACTGCTCGGACAATCTAAGATTAATGCGCGTAGTATGCTCCAGCATTGACGGCCGTCTGCACAATTGTGCTTGAGGTTGTGCTTTCTTGTGTGTCATTAACCCCTCATCGCCGCGGTTCGCGCGGCGAAAGGCATGGTTTTCCGCCGTTTTCGGAAGACGGGCCGTTAATTGGTTGGGGATCCTGTCTCCCCGACCATTCAGAATAAGTCATTGTAAACACGTCCTAAAAGCCCCCGAGGGAGCCTCTGTACCCCAGAGTGTCCCCCTCGCTGTCCACGGACGTGCTATCGATGAAGCATCCTAATCTGGTCCGGCGCGGACACCTGTTCTGGTGGCGTCGAAAGATCACTCTCCACGGCACGACGATCCCGATCGATCTGCCGCTCGGTACAGCAAATTTTTACCAAGCCCGTGGCATCGCCGAGCGTCTCGGTGGCGCACTGGAGGATTTGCGGTTGGCGTATGGACAACGGGGGTCTGCGGTCGATGGCGCGACGCTCAAGCGTATCTTTCAGGACGCGATGCGCTGGCAACTGGACCGCATCCTGCAAAGCCAGGTCGGCAGTACTGAACCTGTCGCCGCACATCGCCAGACCAACCGCATCTACGGCGAGCTCTGGCGCCACTATGCGAAGCATGGACCGGATGCTGCTCGCTCATATGACGAACAGCAAAGGCTGATCCGTAGCGGTTGGTCGGACGACGATGTGGAAATGTTGCAGGAGGAGGTAGACCGGCATAGCGGCTCGCTGGTGTCTCTCCGCCAGCTTCGAGCGTATGCGGATCACTTTGGCTTCGAATTGACCCCCGCCAATCATACCCGGGTTCAGCAAGTGGTCTTCAGTGCGCGAGCGGCGGCATGCGACGCGGCCAACGACCAACTTGGCAGCGAACCCGGTGACCTCGGCCAATGGGCAAGCGACGCGCTCATCGCTCCGACCCCCCTGATCTTTGAAGCCGGCGTTGATCCGGCGACTGTACCCAGCGACGCCCCGGCTCCGCGGGTTGCAACACCACCTGTTGCGTCGCATGCGAAGGATCAGGCGAGGCCGACCCACGATACCGTGTCGGCTAAACTTCTCGTCGTATCGATGGAGGCGTGCATCACCGCGTTCCAGTCCGTGCAGGCATGGAGCCCTGACAGCATCCAGCAGGTCCGCACTGCAATCCGGCTTCACGACTTTGCATGCGGCGAGAAGGTGACAATTGAGGGCATCACCAGGGAGCACGTGGAAAACTTTCGGAAGCTGTGCGATGCGCTTCCCAATCGTTGGGGCCGCACCACTGAAGAGCAGTCTGGTGGTTTGCCCGCCAGCCTCAAACGTGCGACGACCATGGATCCGTCTAAGCTCGGCATGAGCCAGACTACCAAAAGCAAGCACCTGACGTGGATCACCAGCGTACTGGCCTTCGCCGCCAGCGATCAAGGCGGCAACCGTGAACCCAGCGACGCCGCGGGAGTCGAGAAGGCGATCCGCGAACTGCGCCGTGGTATTGGCAAGAAGGGTGGAAAATCCGACCGGAAGCGTGCTCGGGATCTGCGCGCAGCTTGGAAAAAGGACGAGATCGCTCGCCTCTTCGCCGCGCCAATTTGGATCGGCTGCCGCAGCCTTGACCACCGTTTTCAACCTGGTGCCGAGGTCTATCATGACGCCTGGTACTGGCTGCCTCTGATGATGGCACTCTATGGCGGCAGATCGGCGGAGCTGGTCGGGATGCCCCTCGCCGACACACACGAGCGAGCCGCTATCCCGTTTTTCCGTATCGATTACACCGACTTGCGCCCCCTGAAGAATGTGCAATCCGTCCGCAGCCTGCCTATTCATCCTGAACTCATCAGGCTCGGCTTTGTGGATTACGTCGCCGCGATCCGTGCCGCCGGGCACACGCTGTTGTTTCCCGAAATGCATTCCACCGGCAGCAAGAGCTTCGCGAGCACCTTTTATAAATCCGTCTTCACCAAATGGCGCGACTGGGCTTTTCCTGACGGTACCGATTGGCGCCATCAGGTTCGAGGCGCCATGAAAGACAAGGACGTACACAGCTTCCGCAGTACCGCAGGGCGCAGCCGGATTGCCGCGAGCTGCTAGCAGATATGGACGCACATGGCCTGCTGGACGGCACGACCAATGCCGAAGCGATCGACGATCTCGACGACAGCGCGCTGCTGGCCGAACTGGGGATTGAGGCCGAAACGACGAGCGACATCACCCAGCTGCGCAACGTGCGCTCCAATGCCGATCGCAAGGCTGCCGAGGAGGTCGCCAGTGCCAAGCGCTGCGAGGATTTCGCGACCTTCAAGCCGTTGTTCGATCAGGTCCAGGCCGACCTAGATTCAGGCATCCGTACAACGCGGCCATTCGTACGCGACCTCGGCATGTCGAAGGCCGACATCAAGCAGGGCGAATTCTTCATCGTCGGCGGTCAGATCGCCTATGTCTCGAGCATGGGCGATCCGATCCAGGCGCCCAACGGCGAAATCGATGCCCGGCTGCGTGTCGTCTATTCCAATGGCATCGAGAGCGACCTGCTGCTTCGCTCGCTCCAGCGCGCGCTATACAAGGATGAGGGCGGTCGCCGGATCACCGAGCCAACCGCCGGCCCGCTGTTTGACAACGCGACGTCGGTCGAAGCGGAGCCCGAGCAACTGCCAACCGGCACACTCTACGTCTTGCGCAGTCGATCGACCCACCCGACGATCTCCGCCCACCGTGACCTCATCCACAAGATCGGCATTACTGGCGGATCGGTCGAGGCGCGCATTGCCAGTGCAGCTGACGACGCAACGTATCTTCTGGCCAGCGTCGACGTGGTCGCCACCTACAAGCTATACGATGTTAATCGGCCCCGCCTCGAGGCGCTAATCCACCGCGTGCTCGACCCAGTGCGCTTCGACGTCGAGATACCGGACCGCTTCGGCAAGCCAGTTCGCCCCCGCGAGTGGTTCCTGGTGCCGCTGCCCGTCATCGACGACATTGTCGACCGTATCGCAGATGGCACACTCTCGGGAATGACGTACGATCCGAGAACTGCAGGGTTAACTTGACCCAGTTGCGGACGTTCACGCCCCTTCCCTCGCTTCCCAACTTCGGACGCTGGTTCATCTTTGCGAATGCCCGATTTTGAAGCCCGGCTAGCCGCTCGCGAATGTCGTGATGGGAAGGAAAGCGGACCGTCTGCTTTGGAGGCCACATCCCAGGAAACCGGCGACTGAACGGGTATCCCCGTTGCATCAGTATTTTGCATCGTCAGAGCCGTTGGTTTCCCGCCGTTTGTAGGCTGATGCGAAATCTGAGAGTTTTTGCATAATGGTCACGGAGCGAATGACCGTTAGTCGCAAAAAATCAAAATGGGGCAGGAGGTCTATAAGTCATTGATACGCGATCAATGCTGTTATTGATGTCTAGCACCACCTCAATGTCCCAATAGAGTTTTCCAAGGCCATCAGGTGCGTAAGCAAGTCTGTATGGCTGCGCTAGCTTATTGTCGCTGCGGACCCGTTCGACATTCCACACGCTTTTAAACGGCACCTGTAAGAAGGCCTCGCGAGGCGAAACCTTCGTCTTGTCATATGAGGCGATCGATCCCGCAAGGAGCTCGAACGACTGAAATTTTCCAGCTCTCAAAAGACGTTGAGCGTCCTCCAGCTTGGCGATGAGGTCAGTTGCCTCTCGGGGGGTGACTCCGCTCAATTGCCGTTCGATAGGAACCGGCACGCCTGGCGTCGTTTGTGCCCCGCCGCTAACGGATTGGCCTCCTAGGCCGACGATAAAGGCAATTTGTAAGATGCCCATTCTCGCATTCTCCTTGGTTCGGGTTTTGCATGCAATCGCTCTGAAGCCAATCAGCCGTTCTGGTCCGCGGCCGTTGATGCAAAACTTTTGATTTTTGCATCAACGCGGAGGCGGGTTGGCATCATCAAGATGAACGGAAGTCCGCTTTCGAGATTGCGAGTTACCTACCGGAACGTCCGGATGTGGGCTCACGCGGAACAACCGCTTTGGGGAGAAAGCAGACGGTCTGCTTACGGGATCGGGGCGTCTTCCTTACTCGCTGGTCGCAGGGTCGTACCGTGGTGCGGTCAAATCATCCCGTTCCGTATAATTTTATTGTCAAAAATCCGTCCTGCCACATGGCTCGGAGGATTGGCTCATGATCTTCATCATAGGGACAATCGTCATATCCCAATTTTTCGCTACTTGCGGCATTAGCGCCAGCGGTTCGGGCTCTTTCGTATTCCGGAACGTGATCTGCCACACACACCGCCTTGTATAAAAGGATGGTATGATAACGACTTATACTAGATTCTGATCCCGCCTTTCCACTTTGATGAACGAACGTCTGCAGACGGAAGCGGGGTGAAGACCCGAGAATGTCTAGGTTTGGGCGTTAACAGAATGGTCGGTTTGGGAAGGTTAGCTGCCATTCCGTTTAACGGTTAGTTATCAGCATCCGGGTACATCTCCCCGAGCACAGCAAAAAGCGTCAGACGCCGCCATGGCCTTCTCGCGATCTACGATGAGGAAGCGAAGCTCGCTCTCAGCAGCAAGCAACGCACGCTCAATCTCAGCCCTGCCAGAGCCGGAGGGCGCAGCCAGTCTCGCTGCATTGCGCGACGTTGATCTCCGGGCGGCACATCGCCCAAGTATCTCGGTCACGATCTGCTCTCGCTCCGTTCGGCCAGCAGGAAACCCCACGCCAGTTTTTTCCGGAATCGGATCGAAGAGACAGCCAAAGTACGAAAAAAGCGGCTTACTTGCTGCTATTGGCAAAGCTTGTTCAGGCGCAGACTGTGCTGCCCATATAGCCAAAAACGTCGCCAAAATCATCGCATACCCCCACAAACGAATGCGCCAGCACCTTCCGCACTGATACTGGTCAACATACTCGCCGCGCAGTGCCAGCCTCTCTCAATGTCCGCAATCGGGCTCATGCGGGATGGCGGGTATGGGAAGATCACCCTGAATGAGCGGCTGCTTTCGAAGGCCCCGATTTGCAACCCGAGTGTCCGACATTGGGCGAAGGCCCCCTGCCCCCAGCTTCCGGCCAGACCCACAACCAGACGTTCCCCTACACTTAACCGCTCCTCAACTTCAGACGCTCGTTCATATCCGCGTTATGCCCGCTCCCGATCTTTATTTCCGACTTGAATGGAATGGCGAGGAGAGCAGGATCGACGCCTTATGAGCGAGGGCGAACTTCGCGACCAATTGACCGCATTCGGCTAGATTAGATGCCTTCTCCTTGGCATCCGCCATTTACCAGATCAGTCTTGTAAATCGTTAGAGCCGAGCAAGCTCCCTGCGGGACGCGGCCAACTT
>Ga0308163_10000999_pt1 | contig 36146 bp, 31 predicted proteins | sample PhyTR1_FD_201037 | JGI IMG/M metagenome (GOLD analysis project Ga0308163, IMG submission 201037) | Phyllosphere microbial communities from UC Gill Tract Community Farm, Albany, California, United States - DLSLT.R1 | ecosystem: Host-associated > Plants > Phyllosphere > Unclassified | place: USA... | reverse complement strand
GCCGACCATTTCGCGGAACGAGCGCGGACGCCATTTACGTGCAAGAACCTGATAACTCATTGAAAACCGTCGCGACTGGGTTGCGGAAGACCGCTAATGCTAGCGGAGCGGGGCCAAAATTGCATCCGGGCAATATGAACGCGCGCAGATAAACAATCTGCCGCTAGACTGCCATCACTGCCCAATAGCATTTCGGCTCACACCGAGGGACCTCATGCGGTTGCTGACACTGAGCGCTTTATTGCTAATGAGTGGGTCCGTCGGGGCGCAGGACATACCGTTACGGTTTTCCATCGCCGATGCGTGGTCGATGCCGCTGGTGCAGCTCGACGACCATCAACCTACCGGCGGCATCATCTTCGACATCATGCAAAGCATGGCGGCGCAGGCGAACCTGTCGGCGGAATACCGCGTGGTGCCGATTCAGCGCGTTCAGCGCACGCTCGAACGGGGCGCCATCGACGTGCGCTGCTACGCCGCGCAATCGTGGATGCCCAACCTGTCCGGGGACTACACCTGGAGCTTGCCGCTGCTCATCCAGCGCGATCTGTTGATCAGCACCCCAGACAACGCCACGCCCAGAGCACCGAACACCCTGAGCGACGAAACCATCGGCACCGTGCTCGGTTACGCCTACCCTACCCTGCAAGCCGCCTTCGACAGCCACCGATTGAAGCGCGATGACGCCCGCAGCGAAGTCCAGGTGCTGCAGAAACTGCAAGTCCACCGTTACCGCTACGCCGTGGGCAATCAGTGGTCGCTGGACTGGTTCAACCGCAATCTGCCCGACAATCAGAAGCTGCGGGGCGTCGCCGTCATCGACGAACAGCCGGTCGGTTGCATCGTGCGCAACGACACGCAAATCCCCGCGCAACGTCTGATGCGGATTTTGCTGAGGATGCGCATGTCAGGCGAGATCGACCGAATCATGAGCCGCTACAACACGGTGTCGGGCCTTCCATCGGATCGGCCTGCTGCGGCGCCTTGACACCCACGCCCCAAGCTCGGGACGTCGCTGCGGCACGCCATGGACGGCTCTGGACCCTGTGTTTCAAGCTGTCGCATTAACGTCACATTGCGGGATTAGGCTCCGTCGACATAATTAGTAACACCTCGAATCCCGCATCAGGAGCCGTGATGAGCGACAAACAACAAGACCCCAACAAGCCGTCCGCTGCCGATCACTCTGTTGATTCCCCCGCCGATACCAGCCGCCGTCGCTTCCTCGGTGGCGTCGCCGTGCTGGGCGCTGGCGCCACTTTGAGTGGTGTCGTGGCCGCCGGCCAGACGCCGGGCGATGGCCAGTCCACCGCCCTCGAAACCTCGCTCAGTGGTCCCGAGCTGGACAAGGCGCTGCAGGACAACGTCAAGACCATCGTGGTGATCTACGGCGAGAACCGCAGTTTCAATAACCTGTTCGCCAACTTCCCCGGCGTGGAAAAACCCTTGTCGGCGGTCAAGCCGGAGGACTACCGGCAGCGCGACCGCAATGGTGCCGTGCTCGACAAGCTGCCGCAGTGCTGGGGCGGCGTGTGCCAGATTGGTCCGCAGAGCGTCGATGGCGTGACCTACGCCACCGGTCTGCAGTATCAGGAAAACCTGCCGAACGCGCCGTATGCCCTCAAAGGCCCGAGTGGCGAAGACCTGCCGTTGAACGTGGTCACCCGCGACCTGTGGCACGTGTTCTACCAGAATCAGATGCAGATCAATGGCGGCAAGAACGACGGTTTCGTGGCGTGGGCCGACTCCGGCAGCCTGACCATGGGCCATTACGGCCAGACCCAGTATTCCCTCCGCTTGTGGGACGTCGCCAGGGAGTTCGTGCTCTGCGACAACTTCTTCCAGGGCGCTTTCGGCGGCTCGTTCCTTAATCACCAGTATCTGGTGTCCGCCAAAGTGCCGTTCTACCCAGACGCGGCCAACTCGCCCGCCAAGTCGCAGATCGCCACGCTGGAAAGCAGTGACCCGCTTGAAACACGCCTCAAGCCGCTGGAAAAATCCCCGGCCAGCGCCATGGACGGTCCGCCTCAATTTGGGCCCAGCCTGCTGACCCCCGACGGCTACGCAGTGAACACCATGGCACCGCCGTACTGGCCGACCTGGCTGCGTGACAAGGAAAAACCGGACTATTCACAACCCAACCTGGCCAACGTGCTAGTGCCGCAAACCCATGACCACATCGGCGACAAGCTGTCGAAGAAGGACATCGACTGGGCGTGGTACGCCGGTGCCTGGCAGGTGACGCTGGATGAGTACAAAGACTCGGCGGGCATCCCCAAGATCCCGAATTTTCAGTACCACCACCAGCCGCTGAACTACTTCGAGCGCTTAGGGCCGCAGAACCGTGAGGAGCGCAACAAACGCCTGCGTGACGGTGGTCTGGGCGATGACGCTGGCACCAATAAATTCTTCGCCGATGTCGAAGCCGGCAAGCTGCCTGCGGTGACCTTCTACAAGCCCCAGGGCAACCTGAACATGCACGCAGGTTACGCCGACGTCGCCGCCGGTGATCGGCATATCGACCGGGCTGTGAAGATGCTGCGCAACAGTCCGCAATGGAAAAACATGGTAATCGTCGTCACCGTCGACGAAAACGGCGGCTGGTGGGACCACGTCGCGCCGCCCAAAGGTGATCGTTGGGGTCCTGGCACGCGGATTCCGGCTATCGTGATTTCGCCCTTTGCCCGCAAAGGCACGGTGGACCATACGGTCTACGACACAGCCTCGATCCTGCGCTTGATCACCCGCGTTCACGGGTTGGAGAAGCTCGACGGTATTGTCGAGCGTGACAATGCCATGATCGCTCGCGGCCAGGCGCCGATGGGCGATCTGACCAACGCGTTGAGATTCCCGGCGTAATCATCGCGCGAACAAGAACGCTCACAGGAAATGCCGCATCAGCGTTTCCTGCGAGCGATCCGCTAATAATCCCCTCGCCCCTCCAGCAGCGTATCCAGCAACCATGCGCCCGCTGGCCCCAGGCTTTTTTGCCGCGACCAGATGACGTCCACGGCTGAACTGCGCGGCCATCCCGGCACCTGCAACTCCTTGAGTCGACCCTGTCCATAGCCACGCACCAGCCAGCGCGGCAGAGCCGACCAGCCAAAACCAAACGCCGCCATGTCCATCAACAACAGGTAGTTGGGCGCCGACCAGCTGCGATGCGCCCCGCTGGGCAGGTCATCGGTAGGAACACTTTCATCGACGATGGTATTCAGACGCAGCGCGCGATGCTGCGCAAGCGTGTGGTAATTGACCGCCGGCTCAGAGGCCAGCGGATGGGTGTGCGACGCGAACAAACCGAAATCGGCACGCTCAGCGATGGTGGCATAACCCACTTCCGGCGGGTAACTCGCCTGCGCCGACAGCAACCCGAGCGAGGCGCGACCGCTCTGGATCAGGTTGATCGCATCGCCGTGCTCGGCGAATACGCACTCCAGTTCAATCTCGGGAAAACGTTGATCGAGCTCGGCCATGCGCGCCTCGAACTCCGCGAACTGGTTGGCGTCCGACAACACCAGGGTCAAGCGCGGCTCCATGCCCTCCACCAGTCGGCCTGCCGCACGGCGCAGTTTGTCGGACGCGGCCAGCAGCTCTTCGATCCGCCCTTGCAGCGCCCTGCCCGCTTCGGTCAACGTCGGGTGTTTGGATGACCGGTCGAAAAGTGCCACGCCCAGATCGATTTCCAGCCGCGAAATGGCTTCACTGATGGTCGACTGACTCTTGCCCAATCGACGCGCCGCCGCACTGAACGACCCCAAGGCCAGGACTTGGGCAAACGCTTCCAGCGCCTCAGGTGAATAGCTCATGCTTACGCTCGCCTCCTCATCCATCGGTTTTTCCGATGGAAACGATTTTCACTTTAGTTCATTGCCCAGTGACAATGCACGCCTGCCCAGCAACACAGTGAACACGTTATGCCTGTTAACGTCCTGTCCAGAGAGAAGGCCGCGAAGTCGGCTGTCCCTGCGAAATCGTTTAAAGAGCGCGTCCTGCACGCACTGCTATTCGAACTCATCGGTGTGCTGCTGTTTGCCCCGGGCCTGGCCTGGGTACTCGGCCAGCCCCTCGGCAAAATGGGCGCGATGACAGTGATGATTTCCACCGTGGCGATGCTCTGGAACATGGTTTTCAACGCAGGTTTCGACCGGCTGCGGGCGCGACTCGGCTTTGCCATGACCTTGAAGGCCCGCGCGTTGCACGCCCTCTCGTTCGAAACCGGCTTGATCGTTGCGGTCGTGCCGCTGGCGGCGTGGTGGCTGTCGATCAGCGTGTGGGAAGCCTTCCTGCTGGATATTGGACTGTTGCTGTTGTTCCTGCCCTACACGATGCTGTTCAACATGGCGTGGGACAAGGTGCGCGAACGGGTCGTGGCCAAACCGCACCGGCCCGCTCGGGCTGATCACTGAAACAGTGAAGCGCATGCATCCCATACGAGTTAGGCCTCGTTTGGCATCAGGATAAAAACGGCATGACTTCCGCCAGCAGTTCCTCCGGGATCTCCTCGGCCAGATAATGCCCGCCCGGCAGCGCCTTGCCGCGCACGTCGGTGGCGACTTTCTGCCACTCCTTGAGCGGCTCGAAGCATTTGCCCACCGTTCCCTCGCCGCCCCACAAAACCAGCAACGGCAACGTCAGCCGATTGCCCGACTCGATGTCTGCCCGATCATGTTCCAGGTCGATGCTGGCGCTGGCGCGATAGTCCTCGCACACGCCCCGCGCGGCACCTGGCAGGCTTGCGCACCGCAGGTATTCGGCGAAGGCTTCATCGGTGAACGGGGCCAGACCGGCGCTGCGGCTGCCCATGACACTGCGCAAGTACTGCTCCGGATTGGCCTCCAACAACATTTCCGGCAACGGGGCCGGACGGATCAGGAAAAACCAGTGCCAATAAGCACGGGCAAAGGCCTCATTGGTCTGACTGTACATCGCCAGCGTTGGCGCGATGTCGAGCAAGGCCATGCGCCTCACAATCCTGGGGTGATCCAGCGCCAGCCGGTGTGCCACGCGTGCGCCACGGTCGTGGGCCAGGATCGAGAACGCCGACAGGCCCAATTCGCGCATCAACTCGACCATGTCGCGGCCCATCTCGCGCTTGGAATAGCTGGAATGGTCTGGCGTGGCAGGCGGCTTGCTGCTGTCGCCGTAACCGCGCAAATCGGCGGCCACCACCGTGAAATGCTGGCTCAGGCGCTCGGCGATCTTGTGCCAGATCACGTGGGTCTGCGGGTGACCGTGCAGCAACAACAGGCCTGGCCCTGTCCCGCCAATGCGATAGCTGATCTGTACACCGTTGACCAGGCGCTGGTCTTTCTGAAATCCGGCAAACATGGATGACTCCTTGTGATTGTTGTCGCACATGCTAGATCGGTGAGCCTGAGCGGCAAGGCGCAAAGCGTGGCCGCGCCGTTCATGAAGCGTGTTCGCAGGCCTCGACGCACGTGTGCGATGCGCTAGACCAATTCTCGAAAACCTCGACAATTGGTCTCCAGAAATCTCGATCCATTGGCTATTCGGCCATCGTGAGCCCAAGCGTAATGTAGTGCCACAGCCAACGAATTTCCCACTGACTTCATCGGAGCACGCACACATGAACAAGCGAATCGCCTGGGCGCAGAAATCGCCAGAAGCCTACAAAGCCATGGTCGGTCTGGAGGCCGCTCTGGCCAAATCGGGCCTGGACAGCTCCCTGCTGGAACTGATCCGTCTGCGCGCTTCGCAGATCAACGGCTGCGCCTACTGCGTGAACATGCACGCCAATGACGCCCGCAAGGCTGGCGAAACCGAAGCCCGCCTGCAGACCCTGAGCGTATGGGCAGAAACCACGTTCTTCACCGAGAAAGAGAAAGCCGTCCTGGCGTGGGTCGAAAGCCTGACGCAGTTGTCGATCCATCACGCGCCGCAAGATCAATACGAAGCGCTGCTTGCGCATTACAGCGAGGCGGATGTCACCCATATCACCTTGGCAATCGCCACCATCAATGCCTGGAACCGCTTCGGTGTCGGCTTTGCGATGGTTCCGGCCTGATCGACTCCGCAGAGCAACCTTCTCCGTAGCGGTCCGGATAATGGATGTACGTCGTACCTTTGCGCTTGCATCAACCCGTTGAATCCCACGCATAAGCACTTTTGGTTGGTGTCCACTGCCGTACTTCGACAACAATGCGCCACCCCCCCACGGCGCAACGAGCACTCGAACATGGCAATGGACATCCTCAGGCTTGCGGCCTTTTCCGACGCCGACCAAGGCGGTAATCCGGCTGGGGTCTGGATCGGCGAAATATTCCCTGACGATGCGATCATGCAGCGGGTGGCCGCCGAGGTCGGCTATTCGGAAACGGCCTTCGCCGTGCCCCAAGGCGACGGTTTTCGTGTGCGCTACTTCTCCCCCGAAGCCGAAGTGCCGTTTTGCGGTCACGCCACCATCGCCTTGGGCGCAGCGCTGGCGGGCAAGTTCGGCGAAGGCCTTTTCAAGCTATTCCTGAACGAAGCGCAGATCAGCGTCGAAGGCCACAAGCACGGCACGTTGACCTCTGCCGCGCTGCAGTCTCCACCCACCTTGAGCAAACCGGTCAGCCGCGACTTGCTCAGTCAGGCAATGTCACTGTTCGACCTGCAAGCCGAAGACATCGACCTGCGTATTCCGCCTGCGCTTATCCATGGTGGCGCGCAGCACTTGGTGCTCGCTGTGAATCGTCGGGACACGCTCAGGGACATGCGCTATGACTTTGCCACCGGGCGTGAGCTGATGGTGCGTGAAGGTTGGGTGACGATATTGCTGGTGTTCGCCGAATCCCCTCGCCTCTTCCACACGCGCAATCCATTTGCCTATGGCGGCGTCTATGAAGACCCTGCCACAGGTGCATCGAGCGCGGCGTTCGCCGGTTATTTGCGTGACATTGGCTGGGACCACGGCGGGGTCATCGACATCGTGCAGGGAGAAGACATGGGCAGCCGTTCGCGGATTCGTGCCGAGTTCAGCCCCGAACCCGGCAGCTCAATTCGCCTGTCAGGGACAGCGCGTGCGTTGTAACCGTTATACCTTCAGATAGCGACCGCTGATCGCGACACCCAGCAGCATCACGGCAATGATCAGAAACGCCGCGCCGAGGCTGCTGAGGTGAGCAACAAATCCGATACCGGCCGGGCCCATCAGAATACCGATGTAACCCAGGGTGGTGATGGCCGGGACGGCGACGTTTTCGGGCATGGTTTTCTGCCGGCCCACGGCGCTGTAGAACACCGGCACGATGTTGGAGCAGCCCAGCCCCACGAGCGCATAACCGCACAGGGCCGCTTGCCAGTAGGGAACCAGTGTCGCGACAGTCATGCCGACCGCTGCGCACAGCCCACCGAACAGAATGATCTTGTGCACGCCCAGTCGACGCACGATCGGGTCGCCGCACAAGCGCCCGATGGCCATCGCCAACGCAAACACCGCATAACCAAAACCGGCGTATGACGGCTCGACACCGTGCCGGGCACTGAGAAACACCGCGCTCCAGTCCAGCATCGCGCCTTCGGTGAGAAAGACGGTAAAGCACATCAGACCGATGAACAGCACCACGCCATGGGGAATGGCGAACGCCGGACCGCCCGCCTCGCTGCCGTAACCGAGCATGTTCGGGCGAGCCTTGTATAAGGCAAGGGCGAGGAACACCGACACCAGCGACACGGTCAACCACGGCCACACGCCGACGCTCAACAAAGCGGAAACACCTGCAGCTCCCACGATGCCGCCACAACTGAACAGCCCGTGGAAACCGGACATCATGGTTTTGCCACTGGCGCGCTCGACGATGATGGCCTGAATGTTGGTAACACACCCCAGTGCGCCCATGCTTGCACCGTAGACAAAAAGCACCGCCACCATCAGCGGCACGTTGTTGAGTGTGGCGAGCAATGGCAGGCACAGACAGGCGATGCTGCCGACCAGGGTGATGATCCGACGACAGCCATACTTTACGGTCATGGCGCCGGCAAGGGGCATGGCGATGATCGAGCCGATACCCAGGCACAGCAGCAACAGACCCAGGCTTGCGTCGTCCAGGCCCAGACGGCTTTTGGCATAAGGCACCAGCGGCGCCCAGGCGGAAATACTGAACCCGGTGATGAAGTACGTGACGCGGGTGGAGAATTGTTCGAGCCGTCCTGGCACGGTCGGTGCTGCGGTGCCGATGGAGGTCATTGCTGCTCCCTTGTCTGGCAATGGAAAAGCCGCCCTTCATGGGCCGACATACAGAGAGCCTAACAAAGGTTGGCGCCATGCCGAAGAAGGGATGTTGATGGATTTGGCCTCAGGAACGCCTCAATTGTCTTGCGGCATCAACAATCTACACGGCCGAGAATCTGCACTGTCCCTGTAGGAGCAATCGGAGGTTACGACGGTCGCGAATGCGGTGTGTCAGGCAATGCATCAACGTCTGACCCACCGCGTTCGCTGCCGTCGTAACCTCCGACGTCTCCTACACCGGACCGCGCTGCCGGGTCGTATGGCTTACGCCTTCCACGGCGAGGTGCGGATGATCTCGACGAAGTTCATCGGCTTGAATTTCGGATTTTCATCGACCAGCACGTCGGCGTTGACGGTGCCGAAGGTGGTGTCGGGCTTGTGCCGGAAGCCGTTAGCGAAGGCGCACAGGATGCACTCCTTGAATGCTTCGCCACGCGGGTGAGCGTGGGTCACGACTTCACGCTGCTGGTCGCTGAACTGATCGTAATTGATGCCCAGCACATCCATCTCGACGCCTGCGGTGACCAGTGCCACGTTCGGACGCAGGTGCTCAGGCACGCCCGGCGTGGTGTGCAGGGCAATCGACAACCACACCTGCTCCAAATCGCCGTCGGACAAACCGAACGGCTTAGCGAAGGCACGGGCTGCGTTGGCGCTGTCGACTTCAAAACGCAGGTCCGGGCTGCTGTGTTTTTCCACCAGGCCAAGGTCGTGGAACATGGCGCCGACGTACAACTGCTCGGCGTCGTACTTCAATCCTTTACGCTCGCCGGTCAACGCGCCCCACAGAAACACGCGGCGGGAGTGATGGAACAGCAGGTCGTCTTCCTGCTCGCGGATGTATTCGGTGGTCGCCCGCGCCAGGGCGCTGTCGGGGATCTTGATACCGGCGATTTCTTGAGTCATGAAGGTCTTCCTCGATTGATCGCGCCGGTGTGGCGCGTTGAGGAGAAGTCTGTGGGACAGGAGGTTCAGGCTCAATCGGCGCGCGGTCTCGTTCTCTGCCAAACGTGCATCGTTTACTGCCAGCTCATCTGGTGTTTATCAGATTACTCGCGAACGAGAGGGACACCTTCAGCTAGACTGTTCGCCGTTTCCCACGATCAGCCCGCCAGAGTCTGACGCCGTAATCCCCTTCAACCCCCCCAAGCATCGAATCCAAGGAGACCCTGTGTACAAGGGTGTTGCGTTATCGGTCATGGCCTCCTGCCTCTTCGCGGTCATGTACTACTACACCTCACTGCTCAAACCGTTGAGCGGTGAAGAAATCTTCGGCTGGCGCATGCTGCTGACCCTGCCCTGTGTCACGGTCTTCATGCTGTCCAGTGGCGACTGGCAACTGACGCGAGCACTGGCCGCACGCCTGCGTCGCAACCCGGCATTGCTTGGTGGGATGGTGCTGTCGGCATCGCTGATGGGCCTGCAACTGTGGCTGTTCTTGTGGGCACCCTTGCACGGCCGCAGTCTGGAAGTGTCGCTGGGCTACTTTCTCTTGCCGCTGACGATGATCCTCACCGGGCGCCTGGTCTATGGCGAGCAACTCTCGCATCTGCAAAAGATCGCCGCCTGCTGCGCATTGGTCGGCGTGGGCAACGAGCTGCTGCGCCTGGGCAGTTTTTCCTGGGAAACCCTGGTGGTGTGCCTGGGGTATCCGGTGTATTTCATCCTGCGGCGCAAGCTCAAGACCGATAACCTCGGCGGGCTGTGGTGGGACATGTTGCTGATCCTGCCGGTGGCCGTGACTTTCATCTGCAAAGGCAACCCGGCGGTAGTCGAACAGTTCCCGCGTTTCTACCTGTTGATTCCGATCCTGGGTGCGATCAGCGCCTCGGCCCTCGTCGCCTACATCCTCGCCAGCCGCCTGCTGGCGTTCAGCGTGTTCGGCCTGCTGAGCTACGTTGAACCGGTGCTGCTGGTCGGCGTCGCCCTGCTGCTGGGTGAATCCATCGGGCAGGATGAATGGATGACCTACCTGCCGATCTGGCTCGCGGTCATGGTGCTGATGGGAGAAGGCGGTAAGCATGTGCTGGCGCAGCGGCGCAGGAACAGGGCCTAGCGGCGCCCCCTGTAGCCGCGCGGACCTCAGTCGTCTGACAGAAAACCGATCAATGCCCAAACCGCGCCAACTGCATTTCCTGCAAACGGCTCAGCGTCCGGCGAAAGGCAAAGGCCAGGTAACCCTCTGTGTACAGTTCCTGCATCGGCATGGCCGCTTCGACATACAGCGGCACCTTGCGGTCATAACACTCGTCCACCAATGCAATGAAGCGCCGCACGCCATCATCGTAGGGTGACAACTGCGGCAGTTCACGGTCACCTGCCACCACCTGCTCCACGCCGTCCTCGGTGCCACGTGCAATGCGCCCTTCGCGCTGCGGCGCGCTCAACGCAGGCACCTCGCTCAGCAACACCGCCTTGTAGCGATCGCACAACTCGATGAAGTCCATCGCCGCCAGTGGCTGTTCGCACAGATCGGCGTATCGACACCAGACCACCGTCCTGCTGGCACGCACCACCGGCAAATGACGCCGTCCCACAGGCACAGGCTGAATCGACACCGACTCGCCGCTGCTCAACGTTTCGAAAACCTCGACCAAGGCGCTGGCGCCCTGCCCTTCGGTCACCCAATAACGCTGTTGCGCCTGCCCCGGGTGCAAGCGATGGTCTTCACCGCCGTCCACCGAGACCACGGTCATGTAGTGATTGATCGCGGTAATCGCGGGCACGAAGCGATCGCGGTTGTGCCCCGTCGCATATAGCTGTTCCGGCAGCTGGTTCGACGTGCAGACCAGCACCACGCCCTCCTCGAACATGGCCCGCAACAAACCGCCCAGGATCACCGCATCGCCAATGTCGTTGACGAACAGCTCGTCAAAACACAGCACCCGCACTTCCTGAGCGAGTTCACGGGCGAGCACCTCCAGCGGCCGGGCAACACCGGTCAACTGGAACAACCGCTGATGCACCCAACGCATGAAGTGATGAAAATGCTGGCGGCGCGCGGGAATCTGCAAGCTCTCGTAGAAACGGTCCATCAGCCAGGTTTTGCCACGCCCGACCGGGCCCCACAGATATACGCCCTTGACCGACTCATGAGGCGTGCGATCACGCAGGGCCTGCCAGCATTCCTGAAGTGTGTGCGCCGCTCGGCGCTGGGCCTCGTCCGGCTGAAAACCCTGCGTGTCGACCGCCTGTTGCCAGGCATCCAGAGGAGACAGAACACTCATCGCAAAACATCACCGCGTGCTGGAGGATTGATCGTGGCGTCTGGAGTAGGAAGCGCCCAGCAAGTAGAAACAGCCGCCGGCCACGATAAAGGCCGCCAGCATATAGAACATGAAGTGCGCTGACTGCGTCGCCAGCGCAAAACCGCACAACACCGGACCCAGCGCGCCGCCGAGATTGGACAGGTTCTGGGCGCCGTAATACATGCCGCGCAGGTGCGCGGGAGCGATGCGGTCGATGAACATGTACTCAGCCGGGAACACGATGATTTCGCCAAGGGTGAAAATCGCCACCGCCAGCGACCAGTGCAGCACCGTGGTCGACAAGGCAAACCCGACCACGCCCATCAGAAACAGGCTGAAACCCGCTGTCAGCCACTGATTCAGGTACTGATGGCTGATGTGTTTGCCGACAAAATACTGCAAGCAGATCACCACCGCAGCGTTGACCGCCACCACCGAACTGATGACCTGATACGTGAACTCCGGGGTACTGGTCGTCACCAGATACTGCGAGATGTACCCCGTGAACTGGCCGAACACCACGGCGCTCAGCACACCGCCCACGGTGAAGCAGACCAGCCGATAGTCCTTCAGTAAAATCCGCCCGACCGCCAGGAACGACACCGGTGCGTTTGCGGGGTCCGCCGAGCTGAGCTTGCGGTCGCCGAAAATCGAATAGACCACGAAGAAGCCAAGGCCCAGCAGCGCCGACATCATGAACGGCAGCTTCATGTTCCAGTGTGCCAAGCCTGCGCCAATGAACGGCCCCACCGCATAGCCGATGTTGATCAGCGTATAGCGAACCGAAAACACCTTACTCTGCTCGGCCACGGGCAGCAGCTTGCCAAACGCCGCCTTGACCACGATGTCGATGACTGAATAGGCGAAGTTGAAGGACACCAGAAACAGAAAGAACAGCCACAGCTTGTTGGTCACGCACATGCCGACGAAGCCGATGACGAAAAACCCGGTGAAGCACAGGATCAGCTTGTAACTGGACAGTTTGTCGGTGAGGTAACCGCCGTACAGGCTCAACAATGAGCCGACGAACAGCGCGCTGCCGACCACCATGCCGATATCACTGATGCTCAAGACAAAGCTGGATGAAAGGTAAATCACCAGATACGGCAGGGTAATCGCCCTGCCCAGCGTCAGAAACAGCGACGAGGACAGCAGCAGATTGACTGACGCAGGGTAATGTCTGAGGGCGGCGAGCATCCGTGGTCTGTCCTTCAAGGGGTGCGGATCGGGCGAGTCAGGCATCGTTACATAAACTTGCCTGACTGGACACTGAGAAGATTGGCCCCGCCGTCAGCAGTTGCTGTCGACCGGGCTGCCCTGCCCCAGCAGCGACTTGAAGTCGCCCATATTCAACGGCTTGCTCAGGTAGTAGCCCTGTCCTTCATCACACGCCACCGTTTTGAGCAGAGCAAGATGCTCGGCTGTTTCGATACCTTCGGCAGTGACCGTCAGCGAAAGCGCTCGCCCTAATCCAATGATGGCTTTGACAATCGACTGGTCATCTTCGCTTTCACCCAGCCGGGTGAGAAAACTGCGGTCTATCTTCAGCCCGTCAAACGGGAAGGTACGCAGGTAGCTCAACGACGAATACCCCGTGCCGAAGTCATCCATCGCAATCCGGACGCCAAGCCCCTTGAGTGACCGCATGACCTCCAGCGCGCCCGCAGCATCTTCCAGCATCACACCTTCGGTGATCTCAAGCTCGACGCGCGACGGCTCCAGGCCGCTCGCCTCCAGAATCTTCTGGACCCGAAGCGAGACCTGACCGCGCTTGAACTCTGCAGGCGACAGGTTGATCGAGACGAACAGATGGGCTGGCCATGTGGCGGCTTGGCTGCAAGCGGTCGCAATCACCCAATCGCTCAGGGGAACGATCAGCCCCGTTTCCTCCGCAATCGGGATAAAGGTGTCGGGTGCGATCAGGCCGCGGACAGGATGCTGCCAGCGAACCAGTGCTTCGGCGCCCACCATGCGCCCATCGGCAATGCGGTACCGCGGCTGAAAATGCAGCCTCAGCTCGCCATGCTTGATGGCAAAGCGCAAATCGCTTTCCAGGCGACGCCGCTCGATGATCCGGGCATTCATGTCGCCGGCATAAAAACGCCAGGTGCTCCTGCCGCTGGCTTTGGCCTCATACAGCGCAATATCGGCATAGCGAAGCAGCTCGGCCGCCTCCCGCGCATCGTTTGGCGCCATGGCAATGCCGATGCTTGCACTGACGAACACCTCCTGCTCACCGATAAGAACCGGGTGCTCTATGGATTCGATCAGCCTGTTGCACAAACCTTCCACCGCTTCCTGGTCGCCAGCGTCGCTCAGAATCAGCACAAACTCATCGCCTCCCACCCGCGCGACAAGATCCCCGTGGCGCACGCAGTCGGAGAGCCGTCTCGACACCTCGTTCAGTACAACATCGCCCGCAGCGTGCCCCAGCAGATCGTTAACCGGCTTGAACCGATCCAGGTCCAGACTGAGCATGACCAGCGGCTGATGCACAGTCGGCTTCGCCTTGAGTTTGCCATCCAGAAAGGCCTGCAGCCTGACCCGATTAGGCAATCCCGTCAGGGCATCGTGTTGCGACAGGAACTCAATGCGCCGTCGCGCCTCAACTTCCTCGGTCACATCGGTTGCCGTTCCACGAAAGCCGCCATTCTTCATTGCCCGGGCGGACAACCGGGTGATCCGGTCTTGTCCGCCCGAGTCCGCATAGGTGCATTGAATGCTGATGTCAGGCTTGCGATCCGGGATTGCCAACCACTGCGAAACGGTGCCCATTTCAGTGCCCAGCAGCTCGTCCATCGAGGCGCCGAGCCAGTGCTCGCGGGATAGCCCGGTCACTTCTTCGAAGCGCTCCGACAGATAAGTGAAGCAGCCGTTTCCATCGATTTCCCATACCCAGTCAGAGCTCGCTTCCACGACATCGCGAAACCTGGCTTCACTGGTGGCCAGCGCGATCTGGCTGCGTTGCAGGAAGGCGTAACTGTCATCAAGCGATTTTGCGTTGGCCGTGGTTCTGCGCAAAATGCCCCATGTCATCAGGCACACCAGCAGTGCGGCGACAACGACCCAGGGCACACCCAGCATCAACAGGCGCTCGCCGGGCTTGGGCGGGGTCCACTTAAGGCTCCCGGCTTCTCCCTGCTCCCCCATATCCAGCGTCGACTTTCCCTTCGTTTCGGTCGCCGCAGCCAGATGGAGGTCTTCCACACCGTAGTCCTTGCCAAGGGCGGCGAGCTTGGTGTCGGTAAGCTTCGTGACGAACACCATCACCGAAGAGGTGCGATCGTCCGTTATCACGGACGGGTCGGTTCCCGGCGTAATGGCGGCGGCCGCGACAAGCGCAGGGACGCCATTGATTTTCACGTAGGCCGTCGTAGGGACTTCGCTCTCAGCGCCTTCACGGGCCTTCGTAAGGACCGATGTGAACGACGGTCCCAGCCACTGTGCGGCTTGGACCGTCGACAGGTTGCCATCGATCACGGCGTAAACAGTGGCATCGACATCGTCGACCACGAACACACCTTCCAGTCCGTAATCGGTATAAAGGGACGGGCCGACATTGCGCCGCACATAGGCCCAATCGGTGTCGACACGCATGTGCAGGTTTTTGTAGCTGTCACCCCAAAAGGCATAGTCTTTCATGGTCGCACTCAGCGACTTTTCAAGATTCACCAGGGCCTTGCGGGTGTAAAAAGCGCTTTCAACCTCTTCGACCCGGTCAAGATCGTGAGCAAGGTAGCTCAGCATACCGGCGCCCAGAATGAACACGCTGGTCAACAGCGCGACGAACTTGACCAGTGACGCACGGGCAAGTGCCATGCTGGATCGAGAATTTTCCGGCGGTAATGAATCGGGAATCGAGGATGTAGGCATATAAGATTCGCAAAGGTTGTGGCTTTCAGTCATTGCTGACTGTATCGGCAGGAAATGGGCAATGATGAATACCGAACATCACGTCGAAGTCGCCAAACGCCAGCACCCCAAAGTCCTGGAACTGACTCGCGCTCCTTGCGAGCCTTGACTGAACGGTCAATAAAAATAGCGAGGCAATAGGCGCCTTGACTGGCCTCTTCTTTCGGCATTTCGTAACATCCGCACTTTTTATCGCGGCTTGCTCTACGCCGCTCGCTCTCAGGAATGTCATGAAACCCGCCCGCCTACGCGCCGATGTCCTCGCCGGCCTCACCACGTCTTTTGCCCTGGTGCCGGAGTGCATCGCTTTCGCGCTGGTCGCCCACCTCAACCCGCTGATGGGCCTCTATGGCGCGTTCATCATCTGCACGCTGACGGCGCTGTTCGGCGGTCGGCCCGGCATGGTGTCGGGCGCAGCAGGGTCGATGGCAGTGGTGATCGTCGCGCTGGTGGTGCAACACGGCGTGCAGTATTTGCTGGCGACGGTGCTACTCGGCGGCGTGGTGATGATTGCGTTTGGCTTGCTGCGTCTGGGCAAACTGGTGCGCATGGTGCCGTATCCGGTGATGCTCGGCTTCGTCAACGGCCTGGCGATCGTGATCGCCATGGCCCAGCTCGAACATTTCAAGCGCGGCGACACCTGGCTCAGCGGCGCGCCGCTGTACCTGATGCTCGGACTGGTGGCGTTGACCATGGCGGTCGTTTACCTCCTGCCGCGCCTGACTCGCTCGGTCCCGCCTGCACTGGTCGCCATTCTGGGCGTCGGGCTGCTGGTGTATCTGTTCAACCTGCCGACCCGCACGCTCGGCGACATGGCGCACATCGCGGGCGGCCTGCCCGGCGTCGCCATGCCGGATATCCCGTGGAACCTGGAGACCCTTTACATCATTGCGCCCTATGCCGTGTTGATGGCACTGGTCGGTCTGCTGGAAACCCTGCTGACGCTCAACCTCACCGATGAGATCACCGAAAGCCGTGGCTACCCGGATCGGGAATGCGTGGCCTTGGGCGTTGCCAACATGGCGTCGGGTTTCTGTGGCGGCATGGGCGGTTGCGCCATGATCGGCCAGACCGTGATCAACCTCAGTTCGGGCGGACGCGGACGTCTGTCCGGCATTGTGGCCGGGGTGATGATTCTGATGTTCGTGCTGTTTCTGTCACCGTTGATCGAGCGCATTCCGCTGGCCGCGCTGGTTGGGGTGATGTTCGTGGTCGCTCAACAGACCTTCGCCTGGGCCTCGCTGCGGGTGCTGCGCAAAGTGCCGTTGAACGATGTGCTGGCGATCATCGCCGTGACCATCGTCACCGTGCTGACGGATCTGGCGACCGCTGTGCTGTTCGGCATTCTCATCGCGGCCCTCAACTTCGCTTGGCAACAAGCCCGCGAGCTGTACGCCGACAGCCATGTCGAAGCCGACGGCAGCAAGCTGTATCACCTGCACGGCACGCTGTTCTTCGCCTCGACCACGCCGTTTCTCGACCAGTTCGATCACCTCAACGATCCAGACCAGGTGACGCTGGACTGCCGACACCTGCGTTTCGTCGACTACTCGGCCATCGCCGCCCTGAAGACGTTGCGCGAGCGCTATCAGAAAGCCGGCAAACACCTGCGGGTCGTGCACCTGTCCGAGCGCTGCAAAAAGCTGCTCAAGCGCGCCGGCGTGCAGCACTGACTGGCCGAAGCTCGATGTACAACCTGTGGGAGGGAGCTCGCTCGCGAAGAGGTCCTTTCAGTCGACACATCGGCGTGCCTGTACCCACGCCTTCCTCCGGGCGGCCGTTTCTTGAAGGTCGCAAAGCCTGACAGCATGCGCGACATCCCTGATGACGCAGAGCGTCAGTAAAGGGGTTACCACGCGGAGCGTGGGAACCATCAGCAAACAGCGCAAAGCGCGCTCTGGCTTTTGATCTTCATACCGCAGCAGGCCAGACACCACAAAACGCGACTTGGGTGCAGGCTGAACGCAGGCGATGCGGAGTGGGCCGAGCGGCATGGATGCCGCGAGAGCGCTGCTAGGACATGGATGTCCGTTCAGCGCGGGCCCACGGAGCGTCGCCGGAGAGAAGGTACCCGACGAAGTCGGGCCCAACCGGGAGCCTCAAACCCTTGGTTACTTGGGGTTATCAAGTAACCCGCCGAAGGCGGAACAGTTTGGCCGTTAGGACAAACCATCAGCGTCACCCCAAATAGTGTAGATGCAGACCATACAAGCCGGCTTGCTGGCGAATGCGATCACTCACCTCGATGTGACGGACAGACCGCCTGCGCGAGCAAGCTCGCTCCCACACGTCCAGCGCCTCACCCGTCAACGCAAGGCGACGCCACCCACCTGTTGCTGCGTCCACTCAAATGCATACACCTTCGACGGCGGCGGGGACTGGCAACGGCCGTTGTCTGCATCCGCCCCGACCAGGTACCAATCGGCCCGTGAGGTGTCGCCCACGCCTCGGGCCTTCGCCGGGTCGTAGCATCGCGCCATGTCGTTCGCGGGCACGAGGGCATAGGCCCGTGGATGGCTGCGCAACCAGATGACCGAGTGCTCCAGCGGGCTTTTATCCATGAAGCCAAAATGCACGACCGGCTGCTGCGCGAACAACCAGTGCCCTTCACGCCAGCCAACCAGCACGACTTCCGCGTTGCCGGTCAACTGCGCCACGTCCCGCATCATGGTTTCGTGAGGATTGATGCCTTCCTGACGAGGTTCGACGAAACCGCGCACGAACCAGGCGCACAACCACACCGTCGTCAGCGTCACGAACAACGTTCGGCCCCAAGGCCTGCAATTGAACCAGCGCCGCAGCATCCAGGGAATCAATGACGCCACCGCCAGCACCAATGCAGGCACGGCAGGAAAGACGTAAATCTTGCGCTTACCAGTGCTCAGGCTGAAGAACACCAGCACCAGCACCACCCAGCCGAGCAACACCAGGACCCGACCGTCGTGCTTGAGCAACTGTTTGCGCCAGGCGGGCACCAGCCAAGGCAGCATGAAGATGATCGGTATCCAGTATTTGGGGATCACCCGCACAAAGAAATACCAGAACGGCTCGCGATGGTCCCAGGCATTGGCATAACGGCCTGCCGTCTGCTTCAGCAGGATTTCCTGGGCGTACGCCAGGCTGTCGGCGCTGCCCTGGGACACAATCACCACCAACGGCAGCAGCCATATGGCGATTGCCGCCAACGCCACCAGCAACCCTAACCACCAGGCTTTGGCCTTGCCCGGCATCGGCACCACCCCGTGCCAGCCTTTGCGCACCGCATAGGCATAAGGAATCAACATCAACGCCGGCAAAAAACCCACGCCCTTGCTGATGACACCCAGCCCCATCGCGGCACAGGCGATGTAGAACCATCCCCACGCCGGCCCCAGCAGCAAGTGCCGGCACAGCCCGTAGATCCCCAGCATCATCCAGAGCGCGAGAAAGCCGTCGATCTGTCCGGTCTGCAAGATGCTGTACGTCTGATAGGTCGTGAGAAACAGCAACGCCGAGATCACCCCGACACGCCGCCCCCACAAACGCCGACCCAGGTCATACAGACAGCCCGTGGACACCGCCCCCGCCAGCAGCGCCGGCAGGTAAAGCGCCACTTTGGGCAGGTGTGTCAGTTGCACGCAGAGCGCCACCGCCCACATGAACAGCGGCGGCTTGTCGGCGTAAATCTCGCTCGCGCGGTGCGGGATGAACCAGGAGCCGTTCTGCAGCATTTCCAGGGCGACGCCCAGAAAGCGCTCTTCGTCGACATTGAGCGGTTGGCGCCAGCCAAGTCCGGCGCCCAGCAACACCACCGCCAACGCCACACTCGCCCAGAACTCCAGCCGCGAAGAAGCCAATCGTATGCGCACGGCTTCAGCTTCCCTTGTCCGGTTCGGGGGACGCCTTCTCACCGTGTTTGGCAATCAGCTGCAGATTGCGCAGGTAGACGATGAACCCGAAGGACTGCCCGACGATGAACACCGGGTCTTCGCGGTAAATCGCGTACGCCAGCAGCAACGCGCTGCCGATGATGCTCAGGTACCAGAACCCGACCGGGATCATGCTGCGTTTCTTGTATTCGCTGTACAGCCATTGCAGGACAAAACGCCCGGTGAACGCCAGCTGGCCAATGAAACCGACGGCCAGCCACAACGATTCTCTGCCCATCTCAGACCTCGGTCTCTTGTGCGGTGACGTCCAGACGGGTGCGCCTTATCAGCCACCACACGCCGAACAGATCGAGGATGCCGACAAGCGCCCGGTCCAGGTTGCCGTAATTCGACACTCCTGATCCGCGCTCGCGGTGGTTGACCGGCTGCACCAGCATTCGGCCGTTGTGACGACGGATCAGTGCGGGAATGAAGCGGTGCATGTGATCGAAGTACGGCAAGCGCAGAAACGCTTCGCGCTCGATCAGCTTGATGCCGCAGCCGGTGTCGGGCGTCTGGTCTTTGAGCAGATTGCTGCGCAGTTTGTTGGCGAATCGCGACGCCCAGCGCTTGCTCACGGTGTCCTGACGGTTGACCCGATGGCCCGCCACCAGCTTCACGCCCCCGGGTTTTCCTTCCGAGCCACGAACCAGATCCAGCATCTTCGGCAGATCGGCAGGATCGTTCTGACCATCGCCGTCGAGCGTGGCCAGCCAGTGACCACGCGCCGCCTCGGCAGCGTGGTGAATCGAGGTGCTCTGGCCGAGGGAGCGGGCATGGCTCAGCACCCGCAACTCGGGGTATCCAGCGACCTGCAAGCTGCGTAATTCGACGGCGGTGGCGTCGGTGCTGCCGTCGTCCACCACAATGACTTCAAACGTCTCGTTGACCAGCGCGGCGCGGACTTCTTCCAGCAACGGAATGAGGTTGCCGGCTTCATTTTTTGCCGGAATAAGCACCGACACGTAAGGGGTTTCGGACATGAAGTTCCTGTCACAAGGCTGGGAGATGAAGGGTTAAACGCGGTAGTAACTGCAGTACCAGTCGACAAAGGACGGCACACCGGTCGACACCGTGACGTGAGGCCGGAAACCCGTTCGCGCCTCCAGCTCACCGGTGTCGGCCCAAGTGTTCAGAACGTCGCCTGGCTGCTGTGGCATGAACTGCTTGATGGCGCGGATGCCGAGGGTGTCTTCGAGGCATTCGACGAAGTCCAGCAGCTTTACGGGGGAGCCGAATCCGATGTTGTAGACCTTGTTAGGCGCCCCGCTTTCGGAGGTCGGCGGCAGCGGGATCAGGCGCACGAGGCCCTCGACGATGTCGTCGATGTAAGTGAAGTCGCGGGACATCGCGCCGTCGTTGTAGAGGTCGATGGTGCGTCTGTTGAGGATGGCATCGGTGAATTTGAACAGCGCCATGTCGGGTCTGCCCCACGGGCCGTACACGGTAAAGAACCGCAGGCCGGTCGTGGGAATGCCATATAGGTGAGCGTACGAATGCGCCATCAGCTCGTTGGCGCGTTTGGTGGCAGCATAGAACGACATCGGCCGCTCGACCGAGTCGGTCGTGGCGTACGGCAGATGGTCGTTCAACCCGTACACCGAACTGCTTGAGGCGTAGATCAAATGCGTCGGCACATGGACCCGGCAGGCTTCCAGCACGTTGAGGAACCCCACCAGGTTGCTTTGCGCGTAGGTGTCCGGGCTGTCGATGGAATAGCGCACGCCTGCCTGAGCGGCGAGGTGGATAACGTGATCGAACCGCTGTTCGGCGAACAGCGTCAGCATCGCCTGTTTGTCACCCAGATCGAGCAGCTTGAACGCGAAGTTGGGCAGTGCCTTGAGCAGTGACAGTCGGGCTTGCTTGAGTTCGACGCTGTAATAACCGTTGAGGTTATCGATGCCGACCACGTCGTGGCCGTCCCTGCACAAACGCCGGGCGGTATGAAAACCGATAAACCCCGCCGCCCCGGTGACGAGGATTTTCTTGCGGTTACCCGGAACGCTCACATCCATAAATTGCTCTGCTCGATGGCCAAGGCGTTTCTATCGCTGCAGAGGCTTATATCAACCGCAAGTGAAGGTTTTATGGGCGGATGTTGACAGTTGTGTGAGCGACGAGGGTGACCGGTCCGGCGTCAGCCAAATGGCAGCTTCGGGGGCAGTGTTTCCGGCCTTTTGCCATATTGGTGCGCACCCCACGAATAACCGATACAAAACTACTCATATTTTGTACACAAACTCGATCCGCAGCACGTTTGAAACAATCCGCCAAATGGTCGCTGCCCTTCATGTAAAGGCTCTGAAGAGCGTCAGCGACTGGCAACCTGACCACTCGATCAGCTTCGTGGCCCGGTTATTGCTCCAGGCGAACTACCGGCACTGTTCCATCGTGGTAGTGCGCTTGTATTTGCGGAGTTTTCTATGCCTGTCTGGCGAAAGAGTATTCAGTGGCAACTGACACTGAGCATGGGCGCTGCACTGGTGATCAGCAGCCTGATCGTCATTGCGATTTATGCCTTCGCCCTGAACAAACTGACCGACCGTTATTTGCTCCAGCAAGCGATGCCGGCCAGCGTCGAGGCGATTCGCAACGACCTTGAACGTTTGCTGGCAGCCCCTCTGACCGCCGCCAGCGACATTGCCGATAACACGCTGGTGTCCGACTGGCTGGGCACGGGCGAAGACGCGGCCCAACAACCGTCTTTCATTCGTTACCTGGCAAAAATCAAGGACCGGCACAACGCGCTGACCACCTTCATCGTCGCCAAGGACAGCGGTCACTACATCACCAACAAGGGTGCGGAACGCACGCTGCAACGCGGCCCTGCCGAAAACAGCTGGTTCTACGGATTTCTCGACAGCAACAAGCAACGCTCGCTGGACATCGACATTGATGCTACGACCAAGGTGCCGACGCTGTTCATTAACCAGCGCATCGAGCACAACGGCGCGGTGGTGGGTGTGGCGGGTCTGGGCTTCAGCATGAGCGCGCTGTCGCAGATGGTGCGCGACTTCCATTTCGGCAAGGAAGGCCAGGTGTACCTGGTCAGCCCGGACGGCAAGGTCAAAGTGCACCCAAACGCGGAGTTCAATGACCGTGAAACGTTGCCGCAGCTGGTGGGCGATTCCGCCGCGCGGACGCTGTTGAGCCAGACCGGCGACGGCCAGGCGCTGGCGTTCGAACGCAAGGGTCAGGCCTATGTGGCGGTCGCCAAACCCGTTGCCTCGCTGGGCTGGACGCTGGTGAGCGAGGTCCCGCTGGCGGAAGTCTATGGCCCGGCCAAGGACGCCTTGACCACCATTTCGGCGATCAGTCTCGCAGTGGTGTTGTGCTTCCTGGGCTTTGTCGCCTGGATCGCCCGAGGGATCGTGCGGCCGATTCAACAGGTGACCAATGCGCTGGTCGACATCGGTGGCGGCCAGGGCGATCTCACCCGACGTCTCGACGACAGCCGTGCGAACGAGTTGGGCGACCTGGCCCGGGGCTTCAACCGCTTCATCGAAAGCCTGCGCCTGTTGATCGGTGACGTGCTGAAAACCAGCGAACAACTGCGCCACAGCGTGGTGGACGTGGCGCGTGTGGTCGACAGCACCTCAAGCCGCGCGCTCAAGCAACAACAGATGACCGACATGGTGGCTACCGCGGTTCACGAGATGGGCCTGACCGTGCAGGAAATCGCCCGTAACGCTGGCGCCGCGGCTGACGTGTCGCGCAATACCCATCAGGAAGCGGTGTCGGCGAAAAAGGTGGTCGGCGAGTCCATCGGTCACATCCAGAGCATGTCCGATGGCGTCGGCACCGCCGCCGGGGCCGTGGAAAACCTGGCGACGCAGATCTCCACCATCGATCAGGTGCTCAGCGTAATTCGCAGCATTTCCGAGCAGACCAACCTGCTGGCGCTCAATGCGGCCATTGAAGCCGCGCGTGCGGGCGAGATGGGCCGCGGTTTCGCCGTGGTCGCCGACGAAGTGCGCACCCTCGCCGGACGCACCCAGAGCGCCACGTCGGAAATCCAGCAGATGATAGGGGAATTGAAGAGTGGCGCCGACCAAGCCGTCACCTCCATGCGCGCCGGGCAAGCGGCGACAGGCACCGGCGTTGAAGCCAGTCGCCGCACGGGCAACTCACTGGATGCAATTGCCGGACACGTCGAAGAGCTGACCGACCGCAACCATCAGGTCGCCGCCGCCACCGAGGAACAAAGCACCGTGACCGAAGAGATCAACCGCAACGTGCAAGGCATCGCCGACTTGGCGCAATCCACGGCCAGCGATGTGAAGGCCTGCCGCGAAGACTGCCAGCGGTTGTCGGAAAAGGCCGAGCATCTGGCGGCGCAGATGGCGCGGTTCAGGTTGTAAGCAAACACGGCACATCGTGATCTGAACGCCTGAACTGTGGGAGTTAGCTTGCTGAAGAATGCAGTGGACCTGTCACCCATGATGTGCCTGACACACTGCCATCTTCGGAAAGCCGCCTGGACCAAACTCGCTCCCGCAGGTACAGCGTTTGCCGCGTCAATCCAGCCCCGACAAAATCGTCTGCGTCGCCACCACCTGCGCATATTCGCCGTGCAGGTTGGCCAGCGACATCCCGTGGATTTCTTCGGCGCTGCGCGGATGACCGAAAAAATCCGCACCGTCGAAGGTGTAGCAGGCGTCGTGGGGCACGATCACCTCAAACCCCAGATTGCCCCCGCTACGCGCCGTGGACTCCACCGAGTTATGGGTCACGACACCGACGATCACGACCTGATTGATGCCGTCCGCGCGCAACCAGCCTTCCAGTGCCGAATGACAAAACGCATCCGGCACCTGTTTGTGCAGCTCCCCTTCCCCGTCCCATGGCAGGAACGCCAGCTGAAACTCTACCCCTGACTGCTTGGGCCAGAACACCGAATCCGGTTCGCGGGAAAAATGCCGGACGTGAATCACCGTCCGGTCGGTTCGCCGCCACGCCTCAAGAAGCGCCAGCATCTGCCGCTCTGCATCAGGGTTGTTGCGCCGCCCCAGTTTCGGGTGGTTGATGCCTTGCTGCATGTCGATGATGACCAGCGCGGCCTTCGGATGGATGTTCATGAATTCGCTCTCTTCAAATGGCACTGAAATGCCTGGCCAACTGCTGTTCGGCAAACTGCTCAATGATGAAATCGACAAACGCCCGCGTCTTCCCAGGCAGCAGCCTGTGTTCACTGTAATAAATCGAAATGGCGCCGTCCTCGACATACCAATCCGGCAAGACGCGCAGCAATGCGCCACTGCGTAAATAAGGCAGCGCAAACGGCATGCTCACCAACGCGACACCCAAGCCTTGCGCCGCCGCCCGGCACGCCGCTTCGGAATCGCTCAAGGTCATGCGCGCCTTCAAGCGCAACGGGCTTTGCTCCTGGCTGCGGTGAGTGAGCGGCCAGGCTCGGACCCTGCCCGTCTGGGGCGAACGAATCAGAATGCCGTCGCACTCACTCAAATCGTCAGGATGCTTGAGGCCCGGATGCGCCGACATCCATTGCGCAGACGCCACCAGCACACGATGGGCTGGCGTCAGCTTGCGGGCGACGACACCTTGCGGCAGATCGAAACCGCCGCCAATCGCGGCATCAAAACCCTGCCCGATCAAGTCCACCTGGCGGTTATCGAAATGCCAGTCAGGCGTGATCGCCGGGTAGCGACGCAGAAACTCGCCCAGCAACGGCACCACGTATAAACAGCCGAACATCGTTCCTACGCTGACCTTCAGCGTGCCTGCCGGACTGCCTTCGGCGCTCGCCAGATTGGCGACTGCGTTCTGGATGGTATTGAAGCTCGCGCGGACCTCTTCCAGAAATCGTTGTCCGGCTTCCGTCAGAGTCAGTCGGCGCGTACTACGCTGGAACAGCCGCACGCCGAGCCGACTTTCCAGCTTCGCGACGCTCTTGCCCACGGCGGCCGGGGTCAGGCTCAGACGCCGGGCCGCTTCCGCGAAGCTCCCGACCTCCGCGCTGCGCACGAAACACTCAATGCTGGTGAAGTTTTCCATCTCACTCATTCACAACTTTTGGTTTACACAGACTATAGCGATTACCGGCTACCGAGAACCTAATCCGCAACAGATACTGAACCCATCCACTCATCGATAAACGGCTACAGGAGATCAACATGACTCACCCCACCAACCTCATCGGCAAAGTCGTACTGGTTCAAGGCGGCTCTCGCGGTATCGGCGCCGCCATCGTCAAACGCCTTGCCGAACAAGGCGCCGCCGTGGCCTTTACCTTCGTCAGCTCCGAAGACAAGGCCCGCGCACTGCAGGACCACATTACCTCCGCTGGCGGCAAAGCCTTGGCGATCAAGGCCGACAGCGCGAATGAGCAAGACATTCGCGGCGCCGTCGCCAAAACCGTGGACGCCTTCAAAGGGCTCGACATCCTGGTCAACAACGCAGGCGTACTGGCGATCGCGCCGCTGGATGAGTTCGCGCTGGAAGATTTCGACCGGACCCTGGCCATCAACGTGCGCAGCGTCTTCATCGCCAGCCAGGAAGCGGCCCGTCACATGAAGGAAGGCGGTCGCATCATCAACATCGGCAGCACCAACGCTGACCGCATGCCCTTCGCCGGTGGCGGCGTCTACGCCATGAGTAAATCGGCGCTGGTCGGCCTGACCAAAGGCCTCGCACGCGACTTGGGTCCACGCGGCATCACCGTCAACAACGTCCAACCCGGCCCGGTGGACACCGACATGAACCCGGCAGACAGTGATTTCGCTGAATCACTGATGGGGCTGATGGCCGTCCCGCGCTACGGCAAATCCGAAGAAATCGCTGCCATGGTTGCCTACCTCGCCGGCCCTGAAGCGGGCTACGTCACCGGCGCGAGTCTGACCATCGACGGCGGCTTCGGCGCCTGATCCAGACGCCCACCCTCTCTACACCCAGCCCCGCGCTTCATAAAGAAGCCGGGGCTTTGTACTTTTCTGCTTAACCGCATGAAAATTCTGAAAAAAAGTTTTGCCTTCGTAAGAACTTTCGACTACATTAGCGCGCCTCGACAGACTGAACGTCTGAAGAGATACGGTGAAGTGTCCGAGTGGCTTAAGGAGCACGCCTGGAAAGTGTGTATACAGGAAACTGTATCGAGAGTTCGAATCTCTCCTTCACCGCCACATTCGATGAAACGAAACCCCTGAGATTCCTCGAGAATCCGGGGGTTTTTCGTTTCTGGCGACCGAACACGTGTCCGCCAGCGAACTGATCAATACCGCGGGCTCACCCACTGCGGTTATTAATCCAAACGAGTGTCACGCCCCACCGGCGTGACTGCCGTTTTGCACCAACCCCATCAGCACGCCGGGGTCTACTCCCATCCGTCCGGATGAACGACCCATCCGATACAGTGTATTTCTGGCCCTATTGCTCTGTTCAGACGCGTGCTCAGCCGCAGGACATCGGAAAGAACGTCGTACTGTCAATTGAGCAGCTAATGTGTATCCGTTGCTTTCTACTTTAGAGGTAACGAGTTAGTACGAGGCTAGTTCTACAAAGATCACCCAGCCCGTATTCCGGCCCCCATTGCGCGCCCTATTAGAACGAAAACCAGGGCGTGAATCTCGCAGGAGTAGGTTGATGAACGGTATTGGCAAACGCCTGAAACAGGAAAGGAAACGCTTGAAGCTGACGCAAAGTGCCCTCGGAGCCATCGGGGGCGTGGAAGCCAACGCTCAAGGTCATTACGAGAGCGGACAGCGTCTGCCCAGAGCCGACTATCTCTTCCGTATCGCCGCGGCAGGCGTCGACATAAGCCGCGTGGTAACAGGTATCGATTCGCACAATCGAATGGAGGTACCCGTTTTGCCCAGCGCGCCGGCAGGGCGTAACGGGTCCCCCGACGAAGAACTCGACAGCGCCGAAAGCGTGGTCAAAATCATTGGGCAGCTACGTCAGAGCCTATGGGTCACGGCCAATGCCTTGTGCGAAGTCACTCGGTTGGTCGACTCCAGAGAGCAGCAAAAAAACGGCGATCATGTCGAGGATCATTTACGGGTGCTCCAGGGAGACGCTGACATGTTCGTCGCGCTGGCATTGGCCAGGGTGCAAAAAGCGAGTCACGAAACCCATTGAAGCCACCGCCGCGCCGCTGACAGCACCCTCCCGCAAATGGTAGCCTTGCGCCATAACAGGGAGGGTTCTTTCGATGAGACGGTTTGTAGGCACACTCGCCATGCTCGCGCTGGGCGCGTGCGACGTCGCCACTGCGGACGTGTTCAAGTGCATGACCCACGATGGCAGGGTCAGCTTTGCCTCCACGCCGTGTCCGAGTTATGTAGGCGATACGTTGCCGTTGCGCCCTGCACCCTCGCGGCTTTCCAGTGACTGGGAGGAGGCTGACTTTCCGCATCGGGTGAATAAAAATGCCACTGAAATCCTGCAAGTGAGCCGCCGCAGGAAGATCATCATCACCAATGAAAAAGAAATCTCAGACCATATGCAGGCCATTCGGCCCCCTCCTCCTGGCGTTCCCTCGAACTGTGTCGCGCCACACTACGACAGCGCGTGCTTTGACCCGTCTGGGGGCAAGGTCAGGCAACCGGTGAAGGGTAATTTGTTCCACTCCGGCGCCCACTAAGGGACGCTTATAGGATAGAGCGGCGCTTAGTTCTGTTTTTTCTGAACTGAATATTTATCGGGAACGATGTGACCGAATGTGAGAGCTGCTTAAAGTCATGCCCCATCGCCAGAATCACAACAACGAGACGGCCATGACCTCCACCGTGCACCGCAAAGAACACGTCCAGCAAGCTGCCGATGCGCTGATTGCTGCATTCGCCAGCAATGACACCGAAGCCTACTTCGCCGCCTTCAGCGAAGACGCCACCTTCCTGTTCTATACGCTCCCCACCCCGTTGCTCTCCCGCGCCGCTTATCGAGCCGTGTGGAATGGCTGGCAAGCCGATGGATTTGCAGTCATCGACTGCCGGTCGAGCAATGTCACGATCAGCCTGCAGGGCGATGCGGCGGTGTTCTTCCATGACGTCGCCACCCATGTCCGGTTCGGCGCCGAAGAGAGCCATTTCAAAGAGCGCGAAACCATCGTCTTCCGCCATGACGGCAACCGATGGCTGGCCTGTCATGAGCATTTGTCGACGCAAGCGGATTAACAGGAACGTCGATCTGGCAAGCGTGCCGGTAGAGCGCGCCGCCTCAAGGACCCATCACAACAAGCACAACGTTTCACCCGCTCTTACGGTCGGTTAGTCGACCACTGCCAACGCCACGGCCGGATACCCACCGGCCAACAATAAGGCCAGCACTCGTGCCAGCCTCATAACAACACGACAGCGCGCAGGAATACGTCATGTCTCAACCCACTACCCGTATCGAAACCTTTGGTGTCGAACAGATTCCAGATGATCAACGCGATGCCTCGCCCATCGACCTGTTCCGCCTGACGTTCGGCGGTGCCAACACGTTCGCCACCGCTGTTCTTGGCAGTTTCCCGGTGCTGTTCGGTCTGTCGTTCCAGGCGGGGGTCTGGTCGATCATTCTGGGCATCGTGCTGGGCTCCATCATTCTTGCCCCGATGGGGTTGTTCGGCGCACTCAACGGCACCAATAACGCGGTGTCTTCGGGCGCTCATTTCGGGGTTCATGGCCGAATTGTCGGATCATTCCTGTCGTTGCTGACCGCCGTGGCGTTTTTCTCGTTGTCCGTCTGGAGCTCAGGCGATGCGTTGATTGGCGGTGCCAAGCGCATGGCCGGGCTACCGGAAAACGACCTGACGCTGGCCGTCGCCTACGGTGCATTCGCGGTGCTGGTACTGGTGGTGTGCATCTATGGCTTCCGCTTTATGTTGTGGGTCAACAAGATTGCGGTATTCGCCTCCAGCCTGTTGTTCCTGCTCGGCATCTTCGCCTTCAGCGGCAGCTTCGACGCAGGCTTTGCAGGCACCGTCAACCAAGGCAGCGAAGGCTTCTGGGCGGCGTTCATCGGCGCGGCCCTGCTGGCGATGAGCAACCCGGTTTCATTCGGCGCGTTCCTCGGTGACTGGTCGCGCTACATCCCGCGCAACACGTCGAAGAAACGCATCATGGCCTCCGTGTTCCTGGCGCAGATCTGCACCCTGATCCCGTTCCTGTTCGGCCTATGCACCGCCACCATCGTCGCGACACAAGCGCCGCAGTACATCACCGACAACAACTACGTCGGCGGCCTGCTCGCCGTTTCGCCAAGCTGGTTCTTCCTGCCGGTGTGCCTGATCGCGATCATCGGCGGCATGTCCACGGGCACCACCTCGCTCTATGGCACGGGTCTGGACATGTCGAGCATGTTCCCGCGCCTGCTCAACCGCGCCCAAGCGACGATTCTGATCGGCATCGCCGCGATCGCCTTCATCTTCGTCGGCCGTTTCGCCTTCAATCTGGTGCAGAGCGTGTCGACCTTCGCGGTGTTGATCGTCACCTGCACCTCGCCCTGGATCGTGATCATGGTACTGGGCCTGATCATCCGTCGCGGTTTCTACCATCCGGCCGATTTGCAGGTGTTCACCCGCGGCCAGAGCGGCGGGCACTATTGGTTCGAAAATGGCTGGAACTGGCGCGGTCTGGGCGCCTGGATCCCGAGCGCAGCTGTAGGCCTGTGCTTCGTCAACCTGCCGGGACAATTCGTGGGTCCGTTGGGCAACCTCGCGGACGGCATCGACATCAGCCTGCCGATCACGCTGGGGTTGGCCGCGTTGCTTTACATCACGCTGCTGCGCACGTTCCCGGAGCCCGTTGGCGTCTACGGCGACCACCAGCCGCATCCGCTGCTGGGTGACAATGCCCATCGGAACGCGAAAAAGCCGATGGTCATCGGCTGAGTCACCTGGCGCTATCAATAAGGGCTCACCACGGTGAGCCCTTTTCATTTGCAGCACCGACAGACGGCCCGCGCGTGGCTGGCATGCGCTGCGGACATCCCGCACAATCGTGCCTCACGTCAACATCCCTACAATAGAAAATGTCAGCTCGACCCACAGGAGATCTACCTCACATGAATAAAGAAGAATGGATCGAAGCTGCCCTGCCGAATTACATCGTGACCAACCCGGCGCTGAAGGAAGAGATATCAGGCCTTAGCCAGAAAGATCAACAAGACCAGATCCGCTGGGCCTTCGAGGACGAAGCCGAAGCCTTGAACATTGAAACCTGGGAGTTGGCCCTGAACTTCAGCGACAAACCAGACGAAGAAGTGAAGGCACTGCGACTCGCTGTCCATAAGGAAGCCGCCGAGGCCCTGGACATGGATTGGGAAGAATACTGCGCCCTGAACGCTGTCGAGGTATAACCCCGCTTCTCCCTCCTTCGGGCCGCGCCCTTCAATGCCCATCACGCGGCCCGATTTCCTGACTCATCGGTCACCCTTTACGCTTTACCTCGCTCGTTCGGGTGGGTAACGTCTGCGCCACTTCAAAACAATAAGGACTCGTCCCATGAGTGATTTGGTCGCGTATCAGCTGGACGACGGCGTCGCCACGCTGACCCTGAGCAATGGCAAGGTCAACGCCATCAGCAACGAGGTGATCGCTGCGTTCAACGCCGCGCTGGACCAGGCAGAAAAGGACCGCGCCGTCGTGATCATCACCAGTGGCCCGGGCATTCTTTCCGGCGGCTATGACCTGAAAATCATGACCTCAAGCCCCGAAGCGGCGATGGATCTGGTGGCCGCCGGTTCGACCCTCGCGCGCCGCATGCTCTCGCATCCCTTCCCTATCGTGGTGGCGTGCACCGGCCATGCTGTGGCGAAAGGCGCCTTCTTGTTGCTGTCGGCCGATTACCGCATCGGCGTCGAAGGCCCGTTTAGCATCGGCCTGAACGAAGTGCAGATCGGCATGACCATGCACAACGCCGGGATCGAGCTGGCCCGTAATCGCCTGAACACGAGTGCATTCGGCCGGTCGGTGATCAACGGCGAGATGTTCGACCCCCAAGGTGCCCTTCAAGCGGGCTTCCTCGACAAGGTCGTCGCCCCCGAAGAACTCACCGAGGTTGCCCGCACCGTGGCCTTGCAGTTGAAGAAGATCAACATGAAGGCCCATAAGCAGACCAAACTCAAAGTGCGCAAGGACTTCCTCGAGACGCTGGACAAGGCGGTTGAGCTGGACCGGCAGCATCAGTTTTAAAGGATCCTTGCTGCAAGGCGGCTTCACGAGCAATGCGGTGGGTCAGTCGACATCTTCGCGGCTGACCGACCGATTCGTCAGCAAGCTGACTCCCACAGGTTTTGTGCTCCGTCGATAAGCAGAGTTCTGGGCAGCAACATCCCTGTTTCTGCCCGCAGGGCGTAGCTCGACGCTCGACACAGAGCGTCAATCCCTGCATTACCGCGCGGAGCGTGGGAATGATCAGTTAACGATCAGGTATCTGGGCACGGACGTGCTTCTGTCCGGAGGGCGTGGGGGTCCGGCGTGCCGCGGACCGTGATCGGGCGATCTGCTGCTTCCTCTCCGAAACATTCCGTTAAATTCGCCGAACGCCATCTGTCTGTCTGCCATTTGCCGAATTAGGTGCACATCCGTACACTGCGCCACCTTTGGTTTCTCGAGTGGTCTGCATGCTGTTTGTCTTGCGTATGTTGCTGTTGGGGCTGCACTTCATCGTGGCCGGAATACTGGGTTTGCTGCTGGGCATCTGCCGTCCGTTCAACCCCGATAACAGTCGTCTGTGCGCTCGCCTGTACGCGTTGCCGGCGATGTGGATTCTGCGCCTGCGCCTTAGAGCCGACATGGGCCCACAGTTCGACCGGACTCGCCCTTGCGTGATTGTCTGCAATCACCAATCCAACTACGACCTGTTCATTCTCGGCAACATCGTCCCGCCACGCACCGTCTGCATCGGGAAGAAAAGCCTGAAGTGGGTGCCCTTTTTCGGTCAGTTGTTCTGGCTGGCGGGCAATGTGCTGATCGATCGTGGCAACCCGCTGCGAGCACGGCTGTCGATCCGCCAGACCACTGAAACCCTGCAGCACAAAGACACCTCGATCTGGGTTTTCCCGGAAGGCACGCGCAATAAAGGCAAGGGGCTTCTGCCCTTCAAACGCGGCGCCTTTCAAATGGCCATCGACGCGGGCGTGCCCATCCTCCCGGTGTGCGTCAGCACCTACGTGCGCGACATGCAGCTGAACGCCTGCAACAGCGGCCGCGTGATGATTCGTGCCCTCCCCGCCATCGCCACGACCGGCATGACCAGCGACGACATCCCGCAATTGATCGAGCGCTGTCACGGCCAGATGCAAGCCTGTATCGAGCAGATGGACGCGCAGCTTCGCGCCCCTGCCACGGTCGCCCAAACCGTTGCTGAACAGCTTGCACAAAACCCGAGAACTCGCTGAATCTCGCCGACTCTGAAGAGGAGAGCGCGCTAAGCTGCGCGTAGTCCCTTTCAAAAGAAGAAGCAGATCACCATGGGCCGAGTTGTCGCTGCCGCCGTTTACAGTGCCGGGAAAAAAGTCACCAACATCACCCTCGACGAAGGGGCCGCCTGGGCCGCAAAGCCCGGGCATTTCGTCTGGATAGGCCTTGAGCAACCCAATGCTCAGGAACTCGCCACCCTGCAAAAACAGTTTTGCCTGCACGAACTCGCCATCGAGGATGCGCTGGAGGTGCACAGCCGCCCCAAGCTGGAAACCTTCGGCGATGCGCTGTTCATCGTCACCTATGCGCCAATCCGAGAAAACGGCAAGCTGATCTTCATCGAAACGCACATCTTCGCCGGCAAGGGCTACATCATTACCTCGCGCAACGGCGACTCGAAGTCCTACGGTCTGGTGCGTCAGCGCTGCGAGGCACGCCCCTTGTTGCTGGAGCACGGAGAGGACTTCGTGCTGTATGCCCTGCTCGACTTCGTGACCGAGAATTACCAGCCGGTGACCGAAGCCATTCACTGTGAGCTCGAAGAACTCGAGCACAGCGTGCTGAGCACCGAGCTCAATGAGTCCGATATCCATCGCATTCACGCCTTGCGCCGAGACCTGCTGCGTCTGAGGCGTTACGTGGCGCCCATGGTCGAGATTGGCGAAGAATTACAGAAGCTGAGCTTCCCGTTCATCGACAAGAACATGCGCCCGTATTTCCGCGACGTGGAAATTCACGTGAAGCGGCAGATGGAAGACCTCGCCAATCTGCGCGACATCGCCAGTCAAACGATTGAGATCGGCCTGCTGCTGGAATCCTCGCGGCAAAGCCTGACCCAGCGCAAATTTGCCGCCTGGGCCGCGATTCTGGCGTTTCCCACTGCGATTGCCGGGATTTACGGAATGAACTTCCAGAACATGCCCGAGCTGAGTTGGCACTACGGCTACTTTGCCGTGCTGGGCGTGATTGTCGGCGGATGTGGCGTGCTCTTCGCGAGCTTCAAGCGCTCGGGATGGCTGTAAAACGCAATCGATTCCAGTGGGAGCGAGCTTGCTCGCGAATGCCGGTTAAACCGATACAGATCTGGCGATCGTACGTCCGTCTTCGCGGGCAAGCGCGCTCCTACAGGTACGGCGTTAGGCGACCTGCGGCTTGTTCGCCACAAACCGCATCATCCACTCGGCCACCGTCGTGCCGTGGTGATCTTCTTCCAGGCTGGCGATGCCCTTGCTGTAGACCTGCTCGCCCAGCGCGTCCTGACGAATGTCGAGCAAGGTGCGCGAGTAATCGTGGATGAATTCCGGATGGCCCTGGAAGCACAGCACCTGGTCGTTGATGTGATACGCCGCGAACTGGCAGAACTCGCTGGAGGCAATGACTGTCGCGCCTTCCGGCAACGCGGTCACTTGATCCTGATGGCTGATCAACAACGTAAGCTTGTCCATCGCCGGGCTCATCCACGGTTTGGCAGGCGCCAGATCGTAGTGATGAATGCCCACGCCCCAGCCCTGAGTCGCGCGCTCGGTTTTACCGCCCAGCAGCAACGCCAGCAACTGATGGCCGAAGCACACACCCAACAGTTTGTCGCCACGTTTGTAGCGTTCCAGCAGGTACGTCTTGAGGGTTTGAATCCACGGGTCGGTGCCAAAGGAATCAGCCTTGGAGCCCGTGATCAGGTACGCGTCGAAGCGCTCGTTATCAGGGGGATAGTCGCCCTGCATCACGTTGTAGACGACGAATTCAGCGGGGATAGGCTGGCGGGAAAACAGTGACTCGAACATCCGCCCATAACCTTGATATTGATCGACCAGTTCCGGGCGAAGAACGTCGGTTTCCAGAATGCAGATGCGTAACGACATAAAAATCCCTGAAGCGACAGAAGCGAAAATGCGTGGGCTCAAGCCTGCCTTGAAGCCACAGGCAAGGCAAGGGCCGTGTGCGCCCTGTCGTCAGTCGAGGCTGAACCGCCGCTGTACCGTTTTGAAGTCGATACCGCGACCGTGGCCATGGTCAGAACAACTCGCCCTTGAGCGCCTTTTCCAGCAGCAAGGCCGGGGGCTGGAAACGCTCGCCGTAGTGCTCGGCCAGGTATTGCGCGCGGGCAATGAAATCCTTGAGGCCGTACTGGTTGATGAATTGCAACGCACCGCCGGTCCAGGCCGGAAAGCCGATGCCATAGATTGAGCCGATGTTCGCGTCGGTGGTCGAGCGCAGTACGCCCTCCTCGACACAGCGGACCGTTTCTATCGCCTGAATGAACAGAAGGCGATCACGAATCTCCTGCCCGGCAATCTGAGCGTCCGCGTTCTCGAACCGAACCTTGAGTTCAGGCCACAACCGTTTGGGCGCGCCGTCGGGGTAGTCGTAGAAGCCGCCACCCGCCGCCTTGCCTGCACGCGTGTACTCATTGAGCAGCAGATCGATCACCGCAGTGGCCGGATGGTCCGTCACCGTCTCGCCTTGTGCTTCCAGGTCCTTGCGGGCCTGCTGGCGAATGTGGCTCATCAGGCTCAACGACACCTCGTCCGACACCGCCAGCGGCCCGACCGGCATCCCGGCCTTGCGTGCCTCGGTTTCGATCATGACCGCCGAAACCCCCTCCCCCAGCATCGCGATGCCTTCGTTGGTGAAGGTCGCAAACACCCTGGAGGTAAAGAAGCCACGCGCGTCGTTGACCACGATCGGGGTCTTGTTGATCTGTTGCACGAAGTCGAAGGCGCGGGCCAGCGTCATGTCGTTGGTGCGCGCGCCCTTGATGATTTCCACCAGCCGCATCTTGTCCACCGGGCTGAAGAAATGCATGCCGATGAAACGTTCCTGCCGACTGACCGCGGTCGCCAGCCCGGTGATGGGCAAGGTCGAGGTGTTGGATGCGATCACCGCATAGGGCACAACCACCTGTTCAGCGGCCGCCGTCACTTGCGCCTTGAGGTCACGGTCTTCGAGCACCGCTTCAATGATCAGGTCGCAGCCTTCCAGGTCACTGTCGCGGCCCGTGGTCTTGATGCGCGCCAGCACCGCATCGCGTTGCTCAGCGCTCATGCGGCCCGTGGCAACCTGCTTGTCCAGCAGTCGCACCGAGTAGTCCTTGCCCTTCTGGGCCGTGGCCAGGTTGATGTCCTTGAGCACCACGTCCACACCGGCCAGGGCGGTGACGTAGGCAATCCCGCCACCCATCATCCCCGCCCCCAGAATCCCGACCCTGCGCATGTGATACACAGGCGGCGCCTTCGGCCTGGACTGGCCCGCGTTGAGTTCGTTGAGTTGAAACCAGGTGCCGATCATGTTCTTCGAGATCTGGCCCGTGGTGAGTTCGGTGAAATAGCGCGCCTCGATCTTCTCGGCGGTGTGAAAGTCCACCTGAGCGCCTTCCACGGCGGCGGCGAGGATCTTCTCGGGGGCCGGATAACAGCCGTGGGTCTTGCTGCGCAGTATCGACGGTGCAATTGCCAGCATCTGCGCGACCTTGGGGTGCGACGGCG
>Ga0308163_10000998_pt1 | contig 36170 bp, 28 predicted proteins | sample PhyTR1_FD_201037 | JGI IMG/M metagenome (GOLD analysis project Ga0308163, IMG submission 201037) | Phyllosphere microbial communities from UC Gill Tract Community Farm, Albany, California, United States - DLSLT.R1 | ecosystem: Host-associated > Plants > Phyllosphere > Unclassified | place: USA... | reverse complement strand
CCCGCGCCAGTTCTTCCGCACTCAGCTGCGCCAGCTTGTTGTAGGCGCCGCGAATCTTGAACGAGAACACCGGCTGCAGGTCTTCGCGCTTGAGCAACACCTGGTTGCCCAGCCGCTCGGACAGCTGACGAGCGCCGTGCAGCGGGGTTTCCACGGCCACGTCATAGACGCGCGAGGTGAGGATTTTCTTGACGTACTGATTGAGCAGATCGCCATGGCCGCGTGTTTTTTCGAGCATCGTGTTCATCGTGTCGGCCTCGTCGAAGCGGCGGCGATGATCAGGCGTGGCGAAACGACGGCGAGGGAAGGGCGGATTGTGATCATGTCTGACTCCTGGTTCGAGGTTTTGGGCCCGGGAGACAGAGAGAAAAAACCCGCCTCTAGGGCGGGTTCGGTGCAAACGTCGGCTAACCCGCCATGACTGGAATGGCGGTAATAATTATCTGGCCGAAGAAATGCTGGGTAAGGTTCATGGCCTGAAGACTATGGCGAACACGACACGTACGTCAAGAGCAGGCACCCGTAGGAGCGCGGCTTGTCCCGCGATCTGCCGGGAACCGGCAGCAAAAATGATTAAGTGCGATCTGCCTGATACACCGCATTTCCCGGTTCACGACTGCTGCGCAGCCGATCGCGGCACAAGCCACGCTCCTACAGATGCGTGACCCATGGACGTAGGGATTTCCTGACCACTTGCACGAATTCTCGTCGTGAGCTAAATATCACCCTTATGGCGACGGACCGCGCCCTAAAGCCCTGACAGGGATGTGCCGGTAAGTCTTCCGCCTTCACCTCGTCTATTGTTCAAGAAGCGTTCATTTATCCTTCATGACGGCACTTTAGGGTGAAGGTCGTGGTCAGTGAAACCAGTCGCTGAAACGACAAAAGACGATCAAGACGAAAGAGAGCAGCCACGAGGGCATGAGTAATGGACGATTATCAAGAAGAACTACTGGAATATCAGGCTTACGAGCTGGACCCGCTTGAACCTGCCGACGACGCTACCGAGCTTTAAGCATCGCTCAGGCTGAATGACGTTGGCTGCGGCGAAACTCTCCCGGGGTTTGACCGTTCCAGCGTTTGAAGGCGCGTTGAAAGGCTTCGGCCGACGCAAAACCCAGCAAGTAAGCAATCTCGCCAAAGGCCAGTTCCGTGTCACGGATATAGGTCATTGCTAGGTCGCGCCGAGTGTCATTGAGAATCGCGCGAAAGCGCGTGCCTTCTTCCGCCAGTTTGCGGCGCAGGGTCCAGGTGGGCAGCTTCAGTCGTGCTGCCACTTCCTCCAGATCCGGCTCTCGCCCGCCATTCAACAACGGTCCCAGTAACTGAGTGATGCGTTCACGCAGGCTGCGGGTGCGTGTGAGTTGTTCCAGTTCCCGCTCGCACAGCTGCAGCAAATGCCGCCACGTGCCAGGGACATGATCCGGGTTGCGCAGCCCGAGCACGCTCTGGCTCAGGCGCAATTGATTGACGCCCGCTGCGAAACTTACGGGGCCCTCGCACAGTGCGCCATATTCATGGGCGTAGGCAGGGGCGTCGAATTCGATCTCGATCTTTTCGGCAATGATCTGTGTGCCCGCCAGGGTGGAGAGCTGATGCAGCCAGCCCGCCAGAATCGAATCCACCACAAAACGGTTGTAGTCGTTGTAAGGGCTGATGGAATAGAAACGCAGCCAAGCGCCTTCGCTGTCCTCGTGAAAGCTCGACTGCCCTCGATAATTGGAGCCGTACAATGGCTCGAAACGGATCAATGTCCGCGCTGCCTCCCTTACCGTGGGCGCCTGAGCCGCTGTCACACCCGCCAGTCCCGCCTGGCTCAAGCGGCTTGAGCGCCCCATGCACAAGCCCAGGGCAGGCGTGCCGGTCAGTTGAATCGCCGCATGCCCCAGGCGCATGTAGCGCGGGATCGAGAGTCTGGCGCCCACGTCCGCCAGCCGCGCCGGGTCCAGACCGAATTGATCGAGCAATGGTTTTGGGTCGTGACCCAGGTGACGGATGGCATCGGCCAGGCCATGCACGAAGCCGACCGACAGATCACCGAGGCGTACCCGGGGCGCAGTCATGGGTCACAACCACAGGTTGATCAGGCGCGCCCCATGCCCGGGCTTGGCGCCTTTCGGGGCTGCGCTGATGGATGGCTCGACGATGCTCTGGCCACCCCGGCTGGCGAAACTATGACCAGCACTGCCTTGATCCCAGAACTGGCCGCGCATGAACACGCTGATGCCGGCCTTCGCATTGCTGAGGGGTGAAAGGGTCAATCGGCGCCACGCTTCGCCCTCGGTCAAAGGTTGTTGACCCAGGTTCAGATGCGCCGCCAGTGCCTGGTGTTTCTCGTCACGCCAGGGTTCTGACCAGCCGCCATTGCCCGCCACAAAGGCGGGCACGGCGATCAGTTCGGCACCGCGTTCGTTCAGGCGAATGTAGTTGTCCGGGTACCAGCTGTCACTGCCGATCAGGGTGGCGAGGCGGCCGGCTGGGGTCTCGATGATGTTCAGCAGTGCGTTCTTGTCGGCGCGGATATAACCGCGCTGGTAGTCATTCGGGAACAACTGTCGCTGCGGTTGCCCCATGGGCAGCCCGTCATGGCCAAACACCAGGCTGCTGTTGTACAGCGCGCCGGTGCCCACCTTCAGTTTCCCGTCCTGCACGTGCGGATTGGGCAAAATGATCGACCCTGCGACCAGCGTCACGCCGAACTCCTTGGCCAGACCACCAAACACGCTTTGATAATCCTGCGCCATGCTGCGCGATTTCATGCGCAGGTGTACGTCATTCAGCCAGCTCTCCCCACGGGCATGGAGGGCCGCGTCGAGGAACAGCAGCGGGTTGCTGAACGACAGCCAGTTCATGGCCTCCTCGATGGTCGTCGCCTGGTAGAACTGCGTTTTTTCGTCGACCGCGAACAGCCACGTGCCGATGTGCTCCGGCAGCACCACAATGGTTTTGTCGTTGAGTAAGCCCCGGTCACGGGCCTGTTCCAGGTAGGCGGCGAGTTTACGATGCAGCCGTTTCACGCTTGAGTAGTCGGAAGGGAAGAGCTCGGGCTGGATCCCCAGCAGGTTGCCCCGTTGACCGGGCTGGCCATCGTTGATGACCACCTGTATTCGCAAGTCGGTAAGGTAATGGCCGACGCGACGCTTGCTCGTCCACAGGCCGTAGCTGACGATGAGGATCGCCAGCACGACCGCGATGAGTGAGCCGAGAGCTTTACGCATGAGGGATAAAACAAGCCTGAACCAGAATGCCGTCAAGGGTAGGGCGCGACGCAAGCATTGCCAAGGGGGATGGTGCGCATTTGGATCAATAACTTGTCACTTTCGGTCATTGAGCGTGACCCAATGGCTGTTTACTGTCTGCGTCATGAACAGGGCTGTCGTTAAAGTCCTGATGAATTAGACGAGCGCCACAGAGCGCTCGCGTCCCGTGATGATGCTCGATGGAGTTTTTATGGCCGCCGCACACTACCCGCATTTGCTCGCTCCCCTGGATCTGGGCTTCACGACGCTGCGCAATCGCACGCTGATGGGGTCCATGCACACCGGTCTCGAAGAGAAGCCGGGCGGCTTTGAACGGATGGCCGCCTACTTTGCCGAGCGCGCGCGTGGCGGTGTCGGTCTGATGGTCACGGGCGGTATCGCGCCCAATGCCGAAGGCGGGGTGTATTCGGGCGCGGCCAAGCTGACCACGCCCGAAGAGGCTGATCACCATCGCATTGTCACCCAGGCCGTCCACGAGGCCGGCGGCAAGATCTGCATGCAGATTCTGCACGCTGGCCGTTACGCCTACAGCCCCAAGCAGGTAGCGCCCAGCGCGATTCAGGCGCCGATCAACCCGTTCAAGCCCAAGGAACTGGATGAGGAAGGCATCGAGAAGCAGATTCAGGACTTCGTGACCTGTGCGACCCTGGCCCAGACCGCCGAGTATGACGGTGTCGAAATCATGGGCTCGGAAGGCTATTTCATTAACCAGTTCCTCGTGGCACACACCAACCACCGGACCGACCGCTGGGGCGGCAGCTACGAAAACCGCATGCGCTTGCCGGTGGAAATCGTGCGTCGAGTGCGTGAGACCGTTGGTGCGAACTTCATCATCATCTACCGGTTGTCGATGCTCGATCTGATCGAAGGCGGCAGCACGTGGGAAGAAGTGGTGCAACTGGCCAAGGCGATCGAGCAGGCGGGCGCAACCCTGATCAACACCGGCATCGGCTGGCACGAAGCGCGTATTCCTACCATCGCTACGAAGGTCCCGCGTGCGGCGTTCGCCAAGGTCACGGCGAAGATGCGCGGTTCGGTGTCGATCCCGCTGATCACCACCAACCGCATCAACACGCCGGAAGTCGCTGAGCAAGTGCTGGCCGAAGGCGATGCCGACATGGTGTCCATGGCGCGTCCGTTCCTCGCTGACGCCGACTTCGTCAACAAGGCCGCGGCCGGTCGCGGTGACGAAATCAACACTTGCATCGGTTGCAACCAGGCGTGTCTGGATCACACCTTCGGTGGCAAGCTCACCAGTTGTCTGGTCAACCCGCGCGCGTGCCACGAAACCGAGCTGAACTACCTGCCGGTCAAGCAGATCAAGAAGATCGCGGTGATTGGGGCCGGGCCGGCAGGTCTGGCAGCCGCCACCGTCGCCGCAGAGCGCGGGCATGCAGTCACGCTGTTCGACTCGGCCAGCGAAATCGGCGGGCAGTTCAATATCGCCAAACGCATCCCGGGCAAGGAAGAGTTCTACGAAACCCTGCGCTATTTCGGTCGCAAGCTCCAGACAACCGGGGTCGATGTGCGCTTGAACACTCGCGTCGCGGTCGACGATCTGGTGGGCGAGGGATACGACGACGTCATTCTTGCGACCGGGATCGCCCCGCGGACGCCGGCGATTCCGGGCGTCGACCATCCCAAGGTGCTGAGCTATCTGGACGTGATTCTCGGGCGCAAACCGGTTGGCAAATCGGTGGCGGTAATTGGCGCGGGTGGCATCGGGTTCGACGTCTCGGAATTCCTCGTGCATCAGGGCGTCTCCACCAGTCTGGACCGCGACGCGTTCTGGGAAGAGTGGGGCATCGATGGCGCGTTGTCGGCGCGCGGCGGTGTCGCCGGGATCAAACCTCATCCGCATACCCCGGCGCGTCAAGTGTTCCTGCTGCAGCGCAAGACCTCGAAGGTGGGTGATGGCCTGGGTAAAACCACCGGCTGGATTCATCGCACGGGATTGAAGAACAAGCAGGTTCAGATGCTCAACAGCGTCGAGTACCTGAAGATCGACGATGCCGGCTTGCACGTTCGCATCGGCGCGGAGGGTGAAGAAAAATTGCTGCCGGTGGATAACGTGGTGATCTGCGCAGGCCAGGACCCGCTGCGTGAACTCTACGACGGCTTACAGGCGGCAGGCCAGAGCGTGCACCTGATTGGTGGCGCGGACGTCGCGGCTGAGCTCGATGCCAAGCGCGCGATCAACCAGGGCTCGCGACTGGCGGCAGAGTTGTAAGGGGCGAATGCCCGTTTCACCCCGGTCGCTCGTACAGATATCGGCGGTCATCAGATCAAGGCGCACAGGGACAGAGCCCGGCAGGGCTCTGTTGCGGTGGTAGACTCCGCCTTCTTTGATTGATCAACGATCGCCATGCTTCCTCCTGCCCCGCTGCACCCCCTCGACCTCGACTGGCTTCGTGCCGCCCGCATCGATGTCGCCGTCCTGCGTCTCGACCTGATCGACCCTCTGATCAGTGGCAACAAGTGGTTCAAGCTGAAACACCATCTGATCGCCACCAGGCAGGCCGGCGCGGAAGGCGTGATCAGTCTCGGTGGCGCGCACTCCAATCATCTTCATGCACTGGCTGCAGCCGGGAAGCGGTTTGGCTTTTCAACGGTCGGACTGGTGCGCGGGCATCCGGTGCAAACCCCAACGGTGCTCGATGTGCAGGCGTTCGGTATGGAGCTGCACTGGTTGGGGTACGCCGGTTACCGCGCTCGCCATGAGCCGCATTTCTGGGCGCCGTGGCGTGAGCGTTATCCACAGCTGCATCCAGTTCCAGAAGGCGGCGGCGGACTGGACGGCGCGTTGGGCTGCGCCGAAATCGTGAGCCAGGTGCGCAGCCAGCTTAACGGCCTCGGATGGGCGGACTACGACGGCTGGTGGCTGGCGTGCGGTACGGGAACCACCTTGGCGGGTCTTGTCCTTGCTGAGTCGGAAGGGCACAAGGTGTACGGCGCGATGGCGGTGCCGGAGGGGCATGGGGTTGCGCAGAACATTCAGGCCATCCTTGGAGGTTCACGCGGTCGGCGCTATGAATTGCTCGATGCCAGTCGAGGCGGTTTTGCCAAGGTCGATCCCGAGCTGATGACGTTCATGGCCAAGTGTGAACAGCAGAGTGGTGTCCCGCTTGAGCCGCTGTACACCGGCAAGGCGTTGTTGGCGTTGCGTCAGGCGATCGATGCCGGGCGTTTTGTCCCAGGCGCCAGACTGATCTTCGTTCACACCGGCGGGCTTCAAGGTAAAGCAGCGTTGGCCGCTGCAAACGGGCGCTGATTCGAACGACGACCCTCACTCTGTGTGCGAGCGAGCGGCCGGGGCATCCAGGCAGCTCTCTCGGTCGACCGTCGCATCGCGAATGAATTCGTCCCCACAGGGTTTGCGTACGGCGGACGCCTGCAGTGAATTGGCCGATCCTTGGCACGAATCCTGCGGACCAGACACCTCGACAGGTCGGTCCTGAGTATGTCGGCGACACTTCTGGAGTAAGGCGGCTCAGGCGCTGTACCGATAATCGGATCTTTCCCACGTGTGCCGAGGTTTGCATGACCACTCCAGCCATTGAGCAGGTTGATCCTGCCACTTTGAGAAAAGTCATCGTTGCGGCCGGCATCGGCAATTTCGTCGAATGGTTCGACTTCGCCGTGTATGGGTTTCTCGCCACCACCATTGCCCAGCAATTCTTCCCCAGCGGCGATGCCAGTGTGGCGTTGCTCAAGACCTTCGCGGTGTTTGCCGTGGCCTTTGCATTCCGTCCGTTGGGCGGGTTGTTTTTCGGCATGCTCGGCGACAGGATCGGCCGCAAACGCACGCTGGCGTTCACCATTCTGCTGATGGCCGGGGCGACCACGATCATCGGGCTGCTGCCGACCTACGCGGCCATCGGTGTGACAGCGCCGGTGTTGCTTACGATTATTCGCTGTGCTCAAGGTTTCTCGGCCGGTGGCGAATACGCCGGTGCCTGTGCCTATTTGATGGAACATGCCCCACGGGGAAAACGCGCGTGGTACGGCAGTTTCGTGCCCGTTTCGACCTTCTCGGCGTTCGCCGCAGCGGCGATTTTCGCTTACGCGCTGGAGGCCTCGCTGTCCGCCGACGCCATGAGCAGCTGGGGCTGGCGTCTGCCGTTTCTGGTTGCCGCACCGCTGGGACTGGTTGGTCTTTACCTGCGCTGGAGGCTCGACGAAACCCCGGCGTTTCAGGCGGTCACTGAGGAGCACGCCGTCGCGCATTCGCCGCTCAAGGAAACCCTGCGCAATCACGGTGCGGCGATCTGCGCCCTGGGCGCGTTCATTTCGCTGACGGCGCTGTCGTTCTACATGTTCACCACCTACTTCGCGACTTACCTGCAAGTGGCCGGCGGTTTAAGCCGGGCGACCGCGTTGCTGGTGTCGCTGATTGCCTTGTTGTTCGCTGCGGCGATGTGTCCGGTCGCCGGCGCGTTTTCCGACAAGGTCGGGCGTCGGGCTACAGTCATCAGCGCCTGTGTCCTGCTGGCGGTGATGGTGTATCCGTCGTTCCTGATGGCGAGTTCCGGCTCGTTTGCAGGCTCGATCGTCGGGGTGATGCTTTTGGCGACCGGCGCCGTACTGTGCAACGTGGTGACGGCGGCGTTGCTGTCGGAAACCTTTCCGACACGCACGCGCTACACCGCCTCGGCGATCACCTACAACATGGCATACACGATCTTCGGCGGCACCGCGCCGTTGATGGCGACCTGGTTGATCGGCGTGACCGGTAGCAATCTGTCGCCTGCGTTCTACCTGATCGTGATAGCGCTTCTCGGGCTGGTCGGTGGCCTGGCATTGCCCGAGACCTCGAAGGTCTCGCTGCACGACGTGGACGGCAGCCTGGCCAAGCGTCCGGCGATGCAGCCTGCCGCCTAGGGCGTGGGCCGTTCCTGTGGGAGCGAGCGTGCTCACGAAAGCTGAGTATCAGGCGATGAAGAGGCGGCGGATGCACCTGCCTCTTCGTGAGCACGCTCACTCCCACAGAAGACGTTGATGAGGTGAGCCCGGCAAACTCGCAACAAAACATGGCATCACTGCCCCAAAAAATGGCACATTGGCGGCCCTTTATGCCGCCGACATCTTTTGTCATCGTCTTGCGTGCGGCGCTCAACCGTCCGATGGATGAACCCGATGGCCGTCACCAGCCCCTCGACCGCGACCCCCGCGACCTCTCAATCCAGCCCGCTGGTCATGCGCATCATTGGTGCGGTGGCGCTGGCGCATCTGCTCAATGACCTGATCCAGTCGATCCTGCCGTCGATCTACCCGATGCTCAAAGCGTCGTACGGCTTGAGTTTCACCCAAGTGGGCCTGATCACCCTGACCTTTCAGGTCACCGCTTCGTTGTTGCAGCCTTGGGTGGGTTACTACACCGACCGCCACCCAAACCCGCTGGTATTGCCCGTAGGGTCTTTGTGCATTCTGGCGGGTGTGCTGATGCTTGCGACCGTGGGCAGTTTCCCGTTGATCCTGTTGGCCGCAGGCCTTATTGGCGTAGGCTCGTCGACCTTCCACCCCGAAGCATCGCGCATCGCCCGACTGGCGTCCGGTGGCCGTTTTGGTCTGGCGCAATCCAGTTTTCAGGTCGGGGGCAACAGTGGCTCGGCCATCGGGCCGTTGCTGGCCGCTGCGATCATCATCCCGTTCGGGCAGGGGCATATCGCGTACTTCGGTCTAATCGCCTTGTTCTCGGTGGGGCTGCTGTACGTCATCAGCCGCTGGTACAAAAAGCACCTCGCGCTGTTCAAGCTGAAGTCCGGTCAAGCGGCCACTCACGGCTTGTCCAAGGGCCGCGTGACCGGCGCGCTGGTGGTGTTGGCGCTGCTGGTGTTTTCCAAGTATTTCTACATGGCCAGCTTCACCAGTTACTTCACCTTTTTCCTGATCGATAAATTCCAGCTGACCGTGGCCAGCTCGCAACTGCACCTGTTCATGTTCCTGGCAGCGGTGGCGGCGGGTACTTTTTTCGGCGGCCCGATTGGCGACAAGATTGGCCGCAAAGCGGTCATCTGGTTCTCTATTCTCGGCGTCGCCCCGTTCACCATCGCGCTGCCGTATGCCGATCTGTTCTGGACCAGCGTGCTGAGCGTCATTATCGGCTTCATCCTCGCGTCGGCGTTCTCGGCCATCGTGGTCTACGCGCAGGAGCTGGTGCCGGGGAACGTCGGCATGATCGCCGGGATCTTCTTCGGGCTGATGTTCGGCTTCGGTGGCATCGGGGCAGCATTATTAGGCCACCTCGCGGATCTTCACGGCATCGTCTATGTCTACACCCTCTGCTCATTCCTGCCGTTGCTGGGCATCCTTGCCATCCTGCTTCCGAGAACCCGACGTTAAATGCTCATAGCCGCCCTGATCTTCCTGGTTACCATTACCCTCGTCATCTGGCAGCCAAAAGGACTGGGGGTCGGCTGGAGTGCGACGTTCGGGGCAGTGCTGGCATTACTCTTCGGTGTGGTGCACCTGACGGACATCCCGCAGGTCTGGCACATCATCTGGAACGCCACCGGCACGTTCATCGCGCTGATCATCATCAGCCTGCTGCTCGATGAAGCCGGGTTCTTCAACTGGGCAGCGTTACACGTCGCGCGTTGGGGGAATGGCAACGGACGCTCGCTGTTTGCGTTCATCGTGCTGCTGGGCGCGTTGGTGTCCGCCTTGTTTGCCAACGACGGGGCGGCGTTGATCCTCACGCCGATCGTCATGTCGATGCTGCTGGCGCTGCGCTTTTCACCGGCAACCACGCTGGCGTTTGTCATGGCCGCCGGTTTCATTGCCGACACCGCGAGCCTGCCGTTGGTGGTTTCCAATCTAGTGAACATCGTCTCCGCCGACTACTTCGGCATCGGCTTCAATCGCTACGCCTCGGTGATGGTGCCGGTGAACCTCGTCAGCGTCGCCGCGACGCTGGCGGTGCTGATGCTGTTCTTCCGTCGCGACATCCCCAAGACGTTCGACGCTTCGCAACTGGCCGAACCGAGCTCTGCCATTCACGACCGCGCCACGTTCCTGGCCGGCTGGTGGGTGTTGGTGATCCTGCTGGTGGGCTGTTTTGCACTTGAGCCGTTGGGCATTCCCATCAGCGCGATCTCGGCCGTATGTGCCGCGATCCTGCTGGGCATCGCCGCCAAGGGCCACAAGATCTCTACACGCAAGGTGATGAAAGACGCGCCTTGGCAGATCGTCATTTTTTCGCTGGGCATGTACCTGGTGGTCTACGGATTACGTAACGAAGGCCTCACCACTTATCTGGCCGGCTGGCTCGACCGCTTTGCCGAACATGGCCTGTGGGGCGCGGCGATGGGGACGGGCGTGCTGACGGCGGTGTTGTCCTCGGTGATGAACAACCTGCCGACCGTGCTGATTGGGCTGCTGTCGATCGATGCCAGTCAGGCGCACGGCCCGCTTCAGGAAGCGATGATCTACGCCAACGTCATTGGCAGCGATCTAGGGCCGAAGATCACCCCGATTGGTAGCCTCGCGACTTTGTTGTGGTTGCACGTGTTGGCGCGCAAGGGTGTGAGCATCGGTTGGGGGTATTACTTCCGGGTCGGCATCGTGCTGACATTGCCGGTGCTGTTGATCACGCTGGCGGCGCTGGTGCTGAGGTTGAGTGTTTGACCTCGCCTGCGTCTTCGGTGGCGGGCCAGAGGTCGGACACCAGAAACAGCCGCGCGGCCTCTTCCCAATGTCCGTCCGGCGCTTCAACCAGGCGAACGAGTAATTGCGCTGGCGCCATGGGGGCGAGTTCCTCGAGCCAAGCTTGAAACTCATCGATGCTCCATGCCTCGTCATACCGCGCCGGTCCCAGCCAGGCATGACGGGGTAGCCGTTGCCAGCGCCCTTCGGGATGTCGGGCGGTGAAGCTCGGCCAGTCCTTTTGGTGCAGCCATAGCCCGCGCAGATGATCTTGATTGACGCCTTCGGGTGAGTCGGCGTTGTGGGGCCATGGGTAGAGCAGGTATCCGCCGAGCCACAGTTCAGCCTTCGGCGGATGGTCGTCCAGCGACTCAATACCGAGTGCCGCGAGCGCCTGACGACTTTCCTCTCTCGCCGAAATCGGCAGTTGATGCTCATTGAGGTGCGCCAGCTTCAGGTCGAGCCGGTCGTGGGAGCCGGGTCCTAGCCAGCTCGCCGGATCTCCACCGTTTCCGTCCTGAGGCCCCAGGTAAAACTTGACCGCCAGTTCGACGTGGTGAACGCCATCCCCGTCGCGCAGCAGCATGTCCAGCTCGCCCAGCGTGCGGCCTTCGACGCGGATCGGCAGGTTGGCGGCGATCAAGTCCACGCCCGGCGCGTGCCGGATTGCGAAGTGCCACAGGCGTTCGTAATACAGGCCCAGACGGCGGATCGAGCTTTTCGATAACCAGTCGAGCAATGCGCTGCTGTCCTGATCGAGGGTGAGCAGGAAGTCCGCCAACGCGTCGGGATGCTGGACCCAGTCGCTGCCGCTCAACGGGTGACGCTGCGGCCACTTGGTCACCGCGAGCATCGGCGGCGAAAGAATCGCCCACGCGAGGTCACGCACTTGAGGCGTGCGGAGTTGACGGGGCAGGGCGGCGAGGGTGGGGAATGGGGTCATTGGGGGAGAATAGCGGGTGTTGTGGGGCGTGGCACGGTGCAGGTCGGGATTGGCTTGTGCCGTTAGTCACGGCTATGTTGACAGGATTCTGCCGTTAGGCAGAACCCGCTATCAGCGCCAGGTAATCGCGCCGATTACGCTTGTCGGTTTGCCGCCCCCGACCCCTTCGCCCATAATCGCCTTCTTTATATGCATCGACCCTGCGGGAGCCCCATGGAGCAATTTCGTAATATCGGCATCATTGGTCGCCTGGGCAGTTCCCAAGTGCTCGAGACCGTTCGCCGACTCAAGAAATTCCTGATGTCGCGGCACCTGCACGTCATTCTCGAAGACGCCATCGCCGAAGTGCTGCCAGGGCACGGCATGCAGACCTCTTCGCGCAAGATGCTCGGCGAAGTCTGCGACATGGTCATCGTCGTCGGCGGTGACGGCAGCCTGCTCGGGGCCGCCCGTGCGCTGGCCAAGCACAATGTGCCGGTGCTAGGCATCAACCGTGGCAGCCTGGGCTTTCTGACCGATATCCGCCCTGACGAGCTGGAAGTGAAAGTCGCCGAGGTGCTGGACGGCCACTATCTGGTCGAGAACCGTTTCCTCCTGCAAGCCGAAGTCCGCCGTCATGGCGAAGCCATCGGCCAGGGGGACGCGCTCAACGATGTGGTCCTGCACCCCGGCAAGTCCACGCGCATGATCGAATTCGAAATCTACATCGACGGCCAGTTCGTCTGCAGCCAGAAGGCTGACGGCCTGATCGTCGCCACCCCAACCGGTTCTACGGCCTACGCGCTGTCAGCGGGCGGCCCGATCATGCACCCCAAACTGGACGCCATTGTGATCGTGCCGATGTACCCGCACACGCTGTCCGGGCGGCCAATTGTCGTCGACGGCAACAGTGAGCTGAAAATCGTTGTCTCAAAGGACATGACGATTTATCCACAGGTCTCCTGCGATGGACAGAACCACTTCACCTGCGCGCCGGGTGACACCGTGACGGTGAAAAAGAAACCCCAGAAGCTGCGACTCATCCACCCGCTCGATCACAATTATTACGAAGTCTGCCGGACCAAACTCGGTTGGGGCAGTCGGCTTGGCGGCGGGGGCGACTGATGCTCGATCCCGCGCGTAGCTACGACCTGATCGGTGACGTGCATGGATGTGCCCAGACCCTTGAGCACTTGCTCGACACCCTCGGTTATCGCTATCAGGCTGGCGTCTGGCGCCACCCTGAACGCATCGCCCTGTTTCTGGGCGACATCATTGACCGCGGCCCGCGCATTCGCGAGGCGCTGCACATCGTTCATGACATGGTCGTGGCCGGTCAGGCGTTCTGCATCATGGGCAACCATGAATTCAACGCGCTGGGCTGGAGCACGCCGGCACCGCCGGAAACCGGTAAACAGTTCGTGCGCGAACACACCCCACGTCACGCCCGTTTGCTGGGTGAAACGCTGGCGCAGTTCGAACAGCACCCCGGTGACTGGAAAGACTTCCTCAACTGGTTCTACGAACTGCCGTTGTTCGTCGATGCCGAGCGTTTCCGCCTGGTGCATGCCTGCTGGGACGCGAGCCTGATCGAACCGTTGCGCAGCGCCCATGGCGATGGCCGGATCGATCAGCACTTCGTTCAGGCCTCGGCGGTGCCGGGCAGTTTTGCCAGCGCGGTGTTCGACCGGCTGCTGCGCGGCACCGACATGCGCCTGCCGCACGGCATGACGCTGACCGGTGGCGACGGCCTGACGCGGGCATCCTTTCGCACCAAGTTCTGGGAAGACGACCCGCAGACCTACGGCGACGTGGTGTTCCAGCCGGACGCACTGCCGGAACCCGTCGCCAAACGGCCGCTGTCCGACAGCGAGAAGAATGCCTTGCTGCGCTACGGTGCCGACGAGCCACTGCTGTTCGTCGGTCACTATTGGCGCAGTGGCGTGCCCGCACCGATCCGTCCGAACCTGGCGTGCCTGGATTACAGCGCCGTGCTGTACGGCAAGCTGGTGGCCTACCGGCTCGATCAGGAAACCCGAATCGATCCCGGCAAGTTCGTCTGGGTCGATGTCACGCGGCCGGAGACTGCCCAATGAATCCGGTTGCGGTATTACGCTTGCCGCTCAACACCGACCTCAGCGGTTTCGTCGAGTTGTTGCGACGCCTCAACGTGCCTCACCGCGTCAGCGAGGAAGCCGGTGAGCAGGTGCTGTGGGTGCCCGACGCGCCGCAGTTGGCCGACGACATTCGTCAGCTGTACGAACAATACCCGCAAGGCGATCCCACCGCTCAGCTGCCACCGGGTCGCGAAGTGGTGGCCGTGACCCGGCCCAGCCCGTTGGTGCAGGTGCGCAGCAGTCCGGTCACCAGCCTCGTGTTGCTGGTGTGCCTGATCGTCGCGGGCGTGACCCTGTTGGGCGACAACTACGAAGCGCTGAGCTGGCTGACCTTCAACGATTTCCGCGTCAGCGGTGATTACGTCATGTTCACGCCGGTCGAGGTGTCGCTGGCGGCAGGGCAGTGGTGGCGTGTGGTTTCGCCGATGCTCATTCACTTCGGCGTGTTGCACCTGGTCATGAACGCGTTGTGGTTCTGGGAACTGGGGCGACGCATCGAGAGGCGTCAGGGCAGTTGGCACCTGCTGGGTTTGACCCTCGCGTTCAGTGCATTTTCCAACTACGGCCAGTATTTCTGGAGCGGCCCGAGCCTGTTCGGCGGTTTGTCCGGCGTGCTGTATGGCCTGCTCGGTCACTGCTGGCTCTTTCAATTGCTGGCGCCCAACCCCATCTACCGTCTGCCGCGTGGCGTGCTGGGCATGATGCTGATCTGGCTGGTGCTGTGCATGTCCGGCGTGATCAGCCTGCTCGGGTTTGGCGAGATTGCCAACGGGGCGCATGTCGGCGGTCTGATCATCGGTTGTGCAACAGGTCTTGTGGGCGGTGCATTAGCTCGCCGTAAACATTAAAATCGCCCGCTTAATTCTGGGAGAGCCCCATGTCTTCATTTGTTGAAATGATCGAAAACATCACCCCGGACATCTACGAAAGCCTGAAGCTGGCCGTGGAAATCGGCAAGTGGTCCGATGGCCGCAAGCTGACCCAGGAACAACGCGAGCTGTCGTTGCAGGCGCTGATCGCCTGGGAAGTGCGAAACGTGCCCGAAGAGCAGCGTATCGGTTACATGGGCCCGCAGGAGTGCGCGTCCAAGTCGGCGCCAGTGCCGAACATCCTGTTCAAGTCGGATGCCATCCATTGATCGAGATTGGTCGCGGTTCCGTCAACAAGATGTCCGCGCGGCTGGATGCCATGCGGGTTGAATACGCTTTTCGTCTGGGTGATGCGGAAATCCCGATCAACCCGCTGATTGGCAAGACCGTGCGCCTGGAATACCTGGGTGCCATTCATTGCAGCCATTGCGGCCGCCGCACCAAGACCAGCTTCAGCCAGGGTTATTGCTACCCGTGCATGCAAAAGCTGGCGCAGTGCGACGTGTGCATCATGAGCCCGGAAAGATGCCATCACGAGCACGGCACCTGCCGCGATCCATCGTGGGGCGAGCAGTTTTGCATGACCGACCACGTGGTCTATCTGGCCAATTCGTCGGGCGTTAAAGTCGGTATTACCCGCGCCACGCAGTTGCCGACGCGCTGGCTGGATCAAGGCGCGAGTCAGGCGTTGCCGATCGTGCGGGTCGCGACCCGTCAGCAGTCGGGCTTCGTTGAGGACCTGTTCCGCAGCCAGGTTGCCGACCGTACTAACTGGCGCGCACTGCTTAAAGGCGATGCGCCAGCGGTTGACCTGACGGCCATCCGTCAACAATTGTTCGAGTCCTGTGCCGAGGGGCTGTCTGCACTGCAAGCGCGTTTCGGCCTGCAGGCCATCCAGCTGATGAGCGACGTCGCGCCCATTGAGATCCAGTACCCGGTCGAGGCTTACCCGACCAAGATCGTCAGCTTCAACCTGGACAAGGACCCAATCGCCGAGGGCACGTTGCTGGGCATCAAGGGTCAATACCTGATCTTCGACACCGGCGTGATCAACATCCGCAAATACACGTCGTACCAGCTCGCCGTTCACCAGTAGCCGTGAGTTGCCAGCTCTGTATCAGCACACGAATAAGGACAGCATCATGCGCACCGAACAGCCGAAAATGATTTACCTGAAGGATTATCAGGCGCCTGAGTACCTCATTGACGAGACGCACCTGACATTTGAATTGTTCGACGACCACTCGCTGGTCCATGCGCAATTGGTCATGCGCCGTAACCCGGCGCGCGGAGCAGGTTTGCCGCCGCTGGTGCTCGACGGCCAGTTGCTGGAACTGCTGTCGGTCAAGCTGGCCGATGTCGACCTGACATCCAGCGACTACGTACTGACGCCTGACAGCCTGACGGTCCAGCCCACCTCCGATACCTTCACCCTGGACACCAGCGTGAAGATCCACCCGGAAACCAACACCGCGCTGGAAGGCCTGTACAAGTCCAGCGGCATGTTCTGCACCCAGTGCGAAGCCGAAGGCTTCCGCAAGATCACCTATTACCTCGACCGCCCGGACGTGATGAGCACGTTCACCACGACCGTCATTGCCAACCAGCAGGATTTCCCGATCCTGCTGTCCAACGGCAACCCGATTGAAGCGGGGCCTTCTGAAAACGGTCGCCATTGGATCACCTGGGAGGACCCGTTCAAGAAGCCGGCCTATCTGTTTGCACTGGTCGCCGGCGATCTGTGGTGCATTGAAGACACCTTCGTGACCATGACCGAGCGCAAGGTGACGTTGCGCATTTATGTCGAGCAGGAAAACATCGACAAATGCCAGCACGCGATGGACAGCCTGAAGAAGTCCATGCGCTGGGACGAAGAAGTCTACGGCCGCGAATACGACCTGGACATCTTCATGATCGTTGCGGTCAACGACTTCAACATGGGTGCCATGGAAAACAAGGGGCTCAACATCTTCAACTCCAGTGCCGTGCTGGCTCGCGCGGAAACCGCGACCGACGCCGCGCACCAACGGGTTGAAGCCATCGTTGCCCACGAATACTTCCACAACTGGTCCGGCAACCGCGTGACTTGCCGCGACTGGTTCCAGCTGTCGCTCAAGGAAGGCTTCACGGTGTTCCGCGACGCGGGTTTCTCCTCGGACATGAACTCGGCCACGGTCAAGCGCATTCAGGACGTTGCCTACCTGCGCACGCACCAGTTCGCCGAAGACGCAGGTCCGATGGCCCACGCCGTGCGTCCGGACAGCTTCATCGAGATTTCCAACTTCTACACCCTGACCGTGTACGAAAAGGGCTCGGAAGTGGTCGGCATGATTCACACGCTGCTCGGTGCCGAAGGTTTCCGCAAAGGCAGCGACCTGTATTTCGAACGCCATGACGGTCAGGCCGTGACGTGCGACGATTTCGTCAAGGCCATGGAAGACGCCAACGGTGTGGACCTGACCCAGTTCAAGCGCTGGTACTCGCAGGCCGGTACGCCACGTCTGGCGGTCACCGAGTCTTATGACGCATCGGCCAACACCTACAGCCTGACCTTCCGCCAAAGCGCGCCAACCACACCCGGCCAGCCAGGCGACGAGAAGAAGCCGTTCGTGATCCCTGTGTCGCTGGGCCTGCTCGACAACACCGGCAAGGAAATTCCGTTGCGCCTGCAAGGCGAGGCCACGGCATCCGGCAGTTCGCGGGTGATCTCCGTGACCGAAGCCGAACAGACCTTCACCTTCGTCGACGTGGCCGAACAGCCTTTGCCGTCGCTGCTGCGTGGTTTCTCTGCGCCGGTGAAACTGAGCTTCCCCTACAACCGCGATCAACTGATGTTCCTGATGCAGCACGACACGGACGGCTTCAACCGGTGGGATGCCGGCCAGCAACTGTCGGTTCACGTCCTGCAGGAACTCATCGCCCAGCACCAGAAAGGCGAGAACCTGGTGATGGACCAGCGTCTGGTGACCGCCCTCGGCGCCGTGCTCGCTGACGACAGCCTGGATCAGGCGATGGTCGCGGAAATGCTGTCGCTGCCGGGCGAAGCCTACCTGACCGAAATCAGTGAAGTCGCCGACGTCGATGCCATCCACGCCGCCCGCGAGTTTGCGCGTCAGCAACTGGCCAGCAGCCTGAGCGATGCGCTGTGGAAGCGTTACCAAGCCAACCGCGAACTGTCGAAAAAGACCGCGTACGTGGCCGAGTCCGAGCACTTTGCTCGTCGCGCGCTGCAGAACATTGCGCTGTCTTACCTGATGCTGACCGGTGAACCAGAAGTGCTGGCTGCCGCGATTGAGCAGTTCGACAGCGCCGACAACATGACCGAGCGCCTGACCGCGCTGGCCGTGCTGGTCAACTCGCCGTTCGAAGACGAGAAGGCCAAAGCGCTGGCGGTGTTCGCCGAAAACTTCAAGGACAACGCGCTGGTCATGGATCAGTGGTTCAGTGTCCAGGCCGGCAGCACCTTGCCAGGTGGCCTGGCCCGCGTGAAAGCCTTGATGCAACACCCTGCGTTCACCCTGAAGAACCCGAACAAGGTCCGTGCACTGATCGGCGCCTTCGCCGGGCAGAACCTGATCAACTTCCACGCGGCGGACGGTTCGGGTTACCGCTTCCTGGCGGACCTGGTCATCGAGCTGAACGGCTTCAACCCCCAAATCGCCTCGCGTCAATTGGCGCCTCTGACCCGCTGGCGCAAATACGACAGCGCCCGTCAGGCGTTGATGAAAGGCGAGCTGGAGCGCATCCGTGCTTCCGGGCAGTTGTCGCCTGACGTCTACGAGGTGGTGAGCAAAAGCCTGGCGTAATTCACGTCGGTTGTTGCTGATACAAGGGCCGCCCGTGCAAACGGGTGGCCCTTTTTTGTGAGTGTGCATTATGGGCGATAGCGCTGGCGTAACCCTCATGCGCCAGATCCCATTACTTCTTGTAGGAAACATCCCTTTCAAAGCGTTTAGCTTTCACACGCTTGCCTGGGATCGGGCTGGCAGAAATGTCCTTCCTTGATGTTCATCCTTTCGCCGCTTGCCGTGGTGGTGCATTGCCGCCCCGGCGCACCCTGAATGAAAGGAGCGGATGGTCGATGAAGGTACGGAAAACGCTGGCACTGCTGGGTCTTGTGACGGTTGGGCAACACGCGATTGCGCACGCTCACACAACGGATGAGCAGCGGTTTCAGCTGGGCGGTGTCGAAGTCAGTCTCGGTTTGGGCCTGTTGAACGGGCAGGCGCAGGAGAAGGTGTATGACACCTACGACGGCCAGAAAGTCAGTCAGCTGAATTGGGACCTCAAGCAGGTGCCGACCTTGCATCTGGGGCTGACCTACCATCCGCTGGACTGGCTCTCCCTTGAGGCACGCGGCTGGACCAAAGTGCTTAAAGGCGAGGGTCACCTGCAGGATTACGACTGGCTGGGAGATGAGGGCGAGAGCTGGACGCACTTTTCGGATCACCCCGACACCCGCGTGCAGAAGGCATGGCAGGCGGAAGTCGCGGCGACCGCCTGGGCGCTGAAACGTGATGATCTGGCCTTGGGCGTGATGCTGGGTTATCAGCGCAACGAGCTGGGCTGGCAGGCCCGTGGCGGTCGCTATGTCTATTCATCGGAGGAAGGGCACCGCGATGAAGCCGGGGACATCCCGGCAGGCTTGAAGGGCATCACTTATCGGCAGTCCTACGAGACGCCCTATGTCGGTCTGGTCGGTGTCTACCACTACCGCGACTGGACGGTTGAAAGCCGTTTCAAGTACAGCCAGTGGGTGAGGGCGCGGGATCACGATCGGCATCACCTACGTGATCTGACCTTCGTCGGCAACCAGGGCAATCGCGGCCGGATGCAAAGCCTGGCGTTGGCGGTGTCCTATGACGTCAATCCGAAACTGTCGTTGAAGGCCGGCATCGATTATCAGGTTTACGCTGAAGCGAAGGGCAGCGTCCTCGTCAAGGATTTAGAAAGCGGGGCGCGTGATTACTACGGAGGCGATGCCGGTTCTCAATCCAGCAGAACGGTGGTGTCCAACCTCGCCGTGGCTTATCGGTTCTGACGGTTGCGTCCGCTAGATGCTTGATGATCGATCATTCACAGCATGATCGGTGACTGCTCTCCTGTGGGAGTCAGCAAGCTGACTCCCACAGGTTTTGTGCCAACCCCGTGAAACGTGGCCTGGACGCAAAACAATGGATAAGCCCCAGCCTCGAACGCCACCAACGCCCACAAAAAAACCACCGCGGAGGTGGCTTTTTGTACATATCTGACCCATCAATCGCCGCGATAAACACACCCGCTGGTGCACGTCTCGTGAATCCGGATCGCCGACAACTCAGGCAACAACGGCTTCAGCTCATTCCAGATCCACTTGACCAACACTTCGCTGGTCGGGTTTTCCAGGCCGGGAATATCGTTCAGGTAGTTATGGTCCAGGCGCTCATACAGCGGCTTGAAAATCGTCTTGATCTCGGAAAAGTCACGAATCCAGCCGGTATGCGGATCGGGTTCGCCCTGCAGATAAATCGCCACACGGAAGGAGTGACCGTGCAGACGGCCGCATTTATGGCCTTCCGGGACGTGAGGAAGACGGTGAGCCGATTCGAACGTAAATTCCTTGAAGATTTCCACAGTATTAGAGAGCCTTGAAAGGTGGCGATCGCCTGAGCGAAAAATTACAGGTGGCGAGTTTACCAGCAATGCTTGAGCAAGGAACAGGCAGAACCTGACCGCTCGGTTAACCTGCCCTGTTAAACCCGGTTTATCACACCAGGACTTCCAGCCGATCCGCCAGTTTCCCCGTGTCTACCAGCTCAACGAACTCATCCCCCAAGCGTCGGCTGTTTTCCATCGCAGTCCGCCAGTACGCCTGGCGCTCCTTGTCCTTGCCGACGAAACGCTTGAAATCGCTGCGGTCCGGCAGCTTGCCCAAAGGCAAGGTCGCCAGATATTCACGAGACGGTGCCAACAGCACGACGTCCTGCAGCCGACCCAGATCACCCCGGCGCCAAGGCAGGGTCTTGTCGAACCAGCCCGGAATGATTTTGTCGGTGAAGTGCGGGTACAGCACGATATCGCTGCCGCTGTAAGGCAGGTCCAGATGGTAATCGAGCAGTCCGCCGTCGCGGAACGTGCCAGGGCCGACGCCCGGGATGTCCATCACCCCTTGCATGACCATCGGAATCGAGCCCGATGCCAGCAAAGCCTGGCGCAAGTTGGACTCATCGAGGTGCAGGCTTCGCGAAGGAAAATCCGTCAGCGTCGACAGCGGAGGGGCCAGGCGGGCGTCATGCATGATCAAGCGTTCGAAATGCCGGGACAGCCGCGCGCGCCCGATCAGATTGTTGGCGATCACCGACCCAAGCCCGAGCCCCAGGCTGCCGCGATGGTCCATCGCCAGCAGGCCGTGACTTTTAACGATCATGATGTTCAGGCGGTAATGCGGATTGCTCAGCACGCTTGCATCGCGCCCCTGCAGCAGATCGTCGAGCATCTTCACGCAACTTTGCGTGACCTGCGCCATGGTCACGCCCTTGGCGAAACTCTGCTCGTTGTAGAGCCTGCCCAGCCGTTCCAGGCCTTGCACCGGATCGGGCAGGCACGCACTCGCAAATCGCCAGGAGCCAATCGATGCGCCAATCAGTGAACGCTCACGCGCGAAGCGCGGCAGCCATTCGCCGAACAACGCCAGGTCCAGTCCTTGAATGCCCAGCGCCTTGGGCCCGCCCGCCGCGCCCGGGATGATCCCGACATCGGCCGGTTTCAGACCCCGCTCGCGAATGCGCGCCATGGCGCGTCGACCGGCCTTGATCGTCAGCGTCGGGGATTTGATGTGGACGGCGCTCATGGGCACTCCAAGGGTGGACAGGCGCGAAGTATATCCGCTGCCAGGCAATCGGGAAGTCCGGACAGGTGATGGCATGTAGCCAGAAAATTCAGCTTCAATTAAGTTCGGTTGGTTAGGGTGGATTCCGTAAACATGACGACTACAACGGAGATCCACCGATGAACACTTTGACTGCTGTTTTTGCCGCTACCGCCCTCGCTGTCACCGCCGGTTACGCTCAGGCCAAGGATCTGGGCCCTGATGAGGCGCTCAAATTGCGCGATGCAGGTACTATTCAGTCTTTCGAAAAACTTAACGCTGCGGCGCTCGCCAAACATCCGAACGCCACCGTCACCGATACCGAGCTGGAACAGGAATATGGCAAATATGTCTATCAGGTCGAACTGCGCGATGCCAAGGGCGTCGAGTGGGATGTCGAACTTGATGCGGTCAGCGGCCAGGTCCTCAAAGACCATCAGGACACCTGATGAACGCGGGTAAACGTCGCTTTGCCGGTAAACGTCCGGGTCAGTGTTTCGTTTACTGTTTACTCACGGTCGGTGCCGTCATGGCCTGTACGGTCAGCACGGCGCGCGACCTGGACCAGGATGAAGTGCTCAAGTTGCGTCAGCAGGGCGTGATCCTGCCGCTTGAGCAGTTCATCGAACAGGCACTGGGGCGATACCCCGGCTCAAAGCTCCTGGAAGCGGAGCTCGAAGAGAAACATGACGTGCTGGTCTACGAAATCGAACTGCTGACCGCCGACCACGTGGTCCGCGAATTGAAGTTCGACGCCCGGGACCGCCGCCTGTTGCAAGACAAGGAAGACGATTGATGCGTTTGCTACTGGTTGAGGACAGCGTTCCCCTGGCCGATGAGTTGATCAGCGGCCTGAACCGTCAGGGGTACGCCGTCGACTGGCTGACCGATGGCCGGGACGCTGTCCATCAAGGCGCGAGCGAGCCTTACGACCTGATCGTGCTCGACCTGGGACTGCCCGGCGTTCCAGGCCTTGAGGTCCTGCAGAAATGGCGCGCAGACGGCTTGTCGACGCCGGTGCTGATTCTGACGGCGCGGGGTTCCTGGGCCGAGCGAATAGAGGGCCTCAAGGCCGGTGCCGATGATTACCTCACCAAACCGTTCCACCCTGAAGAGCTGCAGTTGCGCATTCAGGCGTTGTTACGCCGTGCCCGCGGCCTGGCCAATCAACCGACGCTGGAAGCTGCCGGGTTGCATCTGGACGAAGGGCGCCAATGCGTCAGTCGCGACGGCGAAGACATTCAGCTCACCGCTGCCGAATTTCGATTATTGCGTTATTTCATGTTGCATCCTGAGCAAATTCTCTCCAAAAGCCATCTGGCCGAACATCTGTACGACGGTGAAAACGAGCGTGATTCGAATGTGATCGAAGTCCACGTCAACCACCTGCGTCGCAAGTTGGGCCGTGCCGTCGTCGAGACCCGACGCGGCCAGGGTTACCGGTTTGGCGGTAGCGGCGGGTGAGGTCGATCCAGCGACGTTTGAGTCTTGGCCTGATCAGTGTGCTGCTGATCGTCGGGTTGGTGCTGGCACAGATCAGCCTCTGGCTGTTCGAGGTCGGGCTGCAGCGCTATCTGGAATCCGGGCTTCGCAATGACAGCGAGTTGCTGCTGGTGGCAATCGTCCGGGGACCCAATGGTCTTCAACTGGATGAGCACCGCTTGTCACCCGGTTATCAACGGCCGTACTCCGGTCATTACTTCCGCATCGACTTCGACGACGGGCACTGGCGCTCGCGATCCCTGTGGGACCTTGAGTTGCCGCAGCCAGAGCAGGCGGGGCTGCATGCCGACCTCGAGCTGGAAAAGACCCGGCAGTCGTTGCTGTTGCTGCACTCCGAATACCGCAAGTTCGGCCAGAAAATCTCGATCACTGTCGCGCAGGACTACACACCGGTTCAGGCCAGCTTCGTTCTGGTTCAGCGCATTGGGCTGGGGCTTGGGCTGGCGGCGCTGTTGCTGATCCTTGCCTTGCAGCGTGTGACCGTGCGCCGGGCGTTGCGTCCGCTGGACACCGCGCGCGAACAGATTTCCCAACTGCAACAAGGCCAGCGTTCTCAGCTTGACGAGGCCGTCCCGCTTGAGCTGAAGCCACTGGTCGCGCAGATCAACCACCTGCTGGCGCACACCGAGGACAGCCTCAAGCGCTCGCGCAATGCGCTGGGCAACCTCGGGCATGCGCTGAAAACGCCCATGGCCGTTTTGTTGAGCCTCGCCGAAAGCGGAAAGCTGGAGCAGAACCCCCACGTGCGGGACACGTTGCGCGATCAGTTGCAGCAGATCCAGCAACGTCTTGAGCGAGAGCTCAATCGCGCGCGGCTTTCCGGCGATGCCTTGCCCGGTATGCGGTTCGATTGCGACATTGAACTGCCGGGCCTGTTTTCCACCCTGCGCATGATCCACGGCGAGCATCTGGAGCTGAACAACCATGTCGCGCCCGGGCTGGTGCTGCCGTGGGATCGGGAGGACATTCTCGAGTTGCTGGGTAACGTGATGGACAACGCCTGCAAATGGGCCGACAGCAGCATTTGCCTGTGCATCACGCAGGCGTCGGGTGGCCATTGCCTGTTGATCGACGACGATGGTCCCGGCATTCCGGTGGTTCAGCGCGAAGAAGTACTGGGGCGTGGCAATCGCCTGGATGAGCAGGTCACGGGGCACGGTCTCGGGCTGGGGATCGTCAAGGACATCGTCGAGTCATGGGGCGGACGCATTCAATTGCTGGACAGCCCATTGGGCGGGCTTCAGGTGCGCATCGACCTGCCTGAGCGAACGGTACAGCCCATGGCGGACTGATTGCACCTTGACCTCAACTTTTGCTGTGCGGGGCCGTTAACGGTTAGAAGCCCAACGGCGTAACGCACACAAAAATAAAGGGTCACGGTATCTATGCGCCTGAATCTGAAAGCCAGAGTTTTGTCTCTTGCGGTGCTTCCAGTCTTGCTGTTTGCGCTGATTGTCAGCGTCAGCACAGTGGTCATGCTGCGCGACCAAGCGAAGCGTGAAGTGGAAGACACCCGTCAACACCTGCTCGCCGAGGCCAAGGCGACGCTGCAAAGCTACGTCGCGGTGGCCATCGGCACCATCAAGCCCTTGTACGACGCGTCGGCCCCAGGCGACATGGAAGCCCGTGCGCGAGTCATCAAGATGCTCTCGCAGGTCCAGTACGCCAAAGACGGCTATTTCTTCGGCTACGACTCCCAGGCCGTACGCCTGTTCAAGGGCGCCAGTCCTGACGGCATCGGCAAGAGCTTCAAGGACACCCGCGATGCCAGCGGCAACGCCTATGTCATCGGTCTGGTAGACGCCGGCAAAGCGGGTACGCATTACCTGGAATACTCATCGCCTTTGCCTGGCTCAACCGAGCAGTTGCCCAAGCTCGGTTACACCGAATACCTGCCCAAATGGGACATCGCCATTGGCTCCTCGGTCAATCTGGACAACATCGACGCCAAGGTCGCCGAGGTACAGAAAGTAGTCGCCGAGCGTATGCAGAACATGCTCGTCAGCATCATTGGCATCGCACTTCTGGTGCTGGTGATCATTACCGTGGTCGGTGTCTGGATGGCGGGGGGCCTCTTGCGACCTCTGCGTCAGATGAAAGCCAACCTGGATGACATTGCCGCAGGGGAGGGCGACCTGACCCGGCGCCTGACGGTGACGTCTCAGGACGAGCTCGGCGAATTGGCGGGCTCGTTCAACCGCTTCGTCGACAAGATTCACGGTCTCGTACGGCAGATCGCTGAAATGACCGGTCAGCTCACGGGCCTCGTGGGTGAAGTCACGCACCAGGCGCAGCGCTCCGAGCAGGCCATGGAGCGTCAGCGCCACGAGACGGATCAGGTGGCGACGGCGATTAACCAGATGTCGGCCGCCGCGCAGGAAGTCGCTAAAAGCGCCCAAGGCGCATCGGTGGCGGCGCAGCAAACCGACGAAGAAGGCCAGGCCGCCAAGCGCGTGGTCGATGGCAGCATTCAGCAGATTCACGCCTTGGTAAACGACATTCGCCACAGCGGGACCTCGCTGGACAGTCTGCAGAACGACGTGACATCGATTGTCGGCGTGCTGGGTGTGATCCGCTCCATCGCCGAACAGACCAACTTGCTGGCGCTCAACGCAGCCATCGAAGCTGCGCGCGCCGGCGAGGCGGGGCGCGGGTTTGCCGTGGTGGCCGATGAAGTCCGTGCGCTGGCCAGCCGCACTCAGCAGAGCACCCAGGAAATCCAGGGCATGATCGACCGCCTGCAGCAGGGCACACAGGGCGCGGTCGCGGCCATGCGTCGTTCCAGTGAGGCCGGTGATGGCACATCGGCGCGGGCCAACGAAGCCGGTGCGTCGCTGGACACCATTGGTCAGTTGATCGGCACCATCAACTCGATGAACGCGCAGATCGCCAGCGCGGCAGAAGAGCAGACCGCCGTCGCTGAAGAGATCAACCGCAGCGTGCATCAGATCGCGGTGGCGGTGGAGAGTGTGGCCGACGAAACCCGTCACAGTGCCAACACCTCGCGCAGCCTGACCGAACTCAATCAGCGCCTCGGTCAGCTGGTCGGCCAGTTCCGCATCTGACGCCAGCTCTGACGCTCATCTTGGCGGGTCGCATCGGCCTGTCATGAATGTCGTCCATATGCTTCCAACCCTTGTCTCGTCAGCGTTACAGGCGGCACTCCTGTGAAGATTGGCGGACTAACCATTAGGCCGTGCGCTCAGCGCGGCTCAATGACATGGAAGGAACATGAACGAAACGTCGCTGCAAAACAAAACCCTGATTTTGCTTCTGGTACTGGTGACCATCGCCTTCATCTGGATTCTGCTGCCCTTTTACGGCGCAGTGTTCTGGGCGGTGATTCTGGGAATCATCTTTGCGCCGCTCCAGCGCCGCCTGCTGGCGCGCTTCGGCTGGCAACGCAACCTCACCTCGGTGTGCACCTTGATGGTGTGTCTGGTGATTGCGATTCTGCCGGTGATCATTATCGGCATGCTGATGGTTCAGGAAGGCGCGACGCTCTACAAGAATGTCGAAAGTGGCCAGATCGATATTCCCAAGTACCTCGCCGAGTTCAAGGCGTTGTTACCGACGTCGATGCAGCATTGGCTGGATCGGTTGGGCATGGGGGACTTCAAGGGGCTGCAAGACAAGATTTCCAAGGCTGCGATGCAAGGCAGTCAATACCTGGCGACCCAGGCATTCACTTTCGGCCAGGGTACGTTCGATTTTGTGGTGAGCTTCTTCATCATGCTGTACCTGTTGTTCTTCTTTTTGCGGGATGGCCAGGACCTGACCCGCCGAATCCGTATTGCGATTCCGCTGGCTGAGCCGCAGAAGCGCCGTCTGCAGCTGAAGTTCACGCGGGTGGTGCGCGCGACAGTGAAGGGCAACATTGTTGTGGCGCTGACGCAAGGTGCACTGGGCGGTTTCATTTTCTGGGTGTTGGACATTCCCAGCGCACTGCTGTGGGCGGTGGCGATGGCGTTTCTTTCGCTGCTGCCGGCGGTGGGGGCAGGGATTGTCTGGGCACCGGTCGCGGCGTACTTCCTGCTCAGCGGGATGATCTGGCAGGGTGTCGTGCTGGGGCTGTTCGGGGTATTTGTGATCGGGCTGGTGGATAACGTGTTACGCCCGATTCTGGTCGGTAAGGATACGCGGATGCCGGATTATCTGATTCTGATTTCTACGCTGGGCGGGATGGCAGTGTTCGGGCTGAACGGGTTTGTGATCGGGCCGATGATTGCGGCGTTGTTCATGTCGACGTGGGGGTTGTTTACCGGTGCGAAGAAGACGGTGCGGTTGCCGGGGTGATGCTTTTGGCTTCTACTCCTTGGTTTATCGGTTTATCGGTTTATCGGTTTATCGGTTTATCGGTTTATCGGTTGATTGATTAATGGGTTTGTCGGCGCTCGGTTTTGGTTGCCAATCCGGCTGCTCGGTGGCGCTGATATTGGGTTCGGCCTAACGGCCGAGCTGTTCCGCCTTCGGCGGGTTACTTGAACACCGGAATGCCGGACCATCCCCAAGTAACCAAGGGTCTGCTCCCGGTTTGGCCTCGACTTCGTCGAGGTACCTTCACTCCGGCGACGCTCCGTGGGCCCGCCGCCATCGGCCATCCATGGCCGGGGGCGGCTCTCGCGGCATCCATGCCGCTCGGCCCACTCCACGCCACCTGCGTTCAGCCTGCACCCAAATCGCGTTTTGTGGCGTTCGGACTATCGCGTACAAAAGCGACGCGGGCTGGAGCTAACGCTCATCGCTTTCTTGGTTCGTGCATCAATCTCCCGCACTTTTCATCCTTATCTGGACTGAGCCATTAACTGTAGGAGCGCGCTTGCCCGCGATCTACCGCGCAGCGGTAGCAAAATCAGGCGACTCGGTTGTACCTGATACACCGCAGGCACAGGGTTTACTGCCGGTTCCCGGCAGATCGCGGGCAAGCGCGCTCCTACAGGGACTGCGTCAGCCTAAAGTTTTCGAGCCGGCAGCAAGACTCGTAGTGCGGGGTGACAGGCAGAATCGAGTCTGATGGTTCCCACGCTCCGCGTGGTAACGCTGCTCCGGACGCTCTGCGTCGCCCTTTTGAACCAGAACGTCAGCTGCAACATGACGGGGCAGCGCGTGGATTCAAACCGTGTGTCTCTGGCCTCACGCCCGTGGCCCGGAAAGTCATTAAATATGAGCGGCCCGCCACAGCGGTCGCTGAGGGCGAGGATTATGATCGGCCTGCGCACTGGGAAAGTGTCTGCGGAGGTGCTTCATGGGCTTCACGATCTGTTATCGCTTTTTAGGCAATCAACGCGTTCTGGAATGCCAGGAAGATCAGTTGTGTGGGCACGATGCGGTCTATTACGCGCTGCTTCATTCGGGCGCGGCGTTGGGGAATATCGTGGGCACGTGGCAGGGAAGTTACCCGTCGATGGTGGAGGCGGCGGAGCGCTCGGGCGTAAGTAACGTGCTGTGGCACAGGTCTCTCTCTCAGGCCTCGCCCCAAGGACAGAAACGCTGATCCCGCTTGTTGAAAGGGCTCTGGTTGTGAGCCCTTTCTCTGTATCGGCTACAGGCCGCCCCTGCCCATAGCGCTGAATGAGGTCAGAACTTGAAGCGTCCCACCAGGCCTTTGAGTTGACCGGAGATGTCCGTCAGGCGCCCTGAGCCGGACTGTGCCGAGTGCGCGAATTCTTCCACCAACTGAGCATCGGCGTGAATCTGCGCGATGTGCCGGTTGATCTCCTCTGCCACTTGATGCTGCTCTTCTGCGGCCGTGGCGATCTGAGTGTTCTGATCGCGGATGGAGTCCACGGATGTGCGGATCTTGTCGAAGCTGTCCCGGGCCTGCTGAATGCAGTCGACACTGGCCTGCGAGACCTGCAAGCTGCCCTGCATCTGCAACGTCACCTCTTGGGTACGCCGACCGAGGTTGCCCAGCAGGCTGTCAATTTCTCCTGTCGAGTCGGCCGTGCGTCGGGCCAGTGCTCGCACTTCATCGGCCACCACTGCAAATCCGCGGCCTTGATCGCCGGCACGCGCGGCTTCGATGGCGGCGTTGAGCGCCAGCAGGTTCGTCTGTTCGGCGATGGAGCGGATGGTGTCGAGGATGCTGTTGATGTTCTTGCTGTCCTGTTCCAGCAACTGCATGGTTTGCGTCGATTGCTGCAGCTCCTTGCTCAGTTTCAACACGCTGCCCGTGGCCTCGCTAATGTGCTGCTGGCCGTCGGACACGTCGCGGTAACCCGAATCGGCGCTGGACGCCGCCTCGCTGCAGGAGCGCGCGACTTCGTTTGCGGTGGCGACCATCTCGTTGAAGGCGGTGCTGACCAGCTCTACCGCCTCACGTTGGCGACCGGCGACTTCGTCCATGTTCCTGGCGACCTGATGGGTGTCGGCAGCCGCCGCTTGCAGATCGGTGGAGGCACTGCTGATCCGTTGCACCAACTGTGAAATCATCCCGAGGAACTGGTTGAACCAGCCCGCTAGCGTGGCGGTTTCGTCCTTGCCCTGCACCTTGAGCTGACGCGTGAGATCGCCTTCGCCTTCGGCAATCTCCTGCAGGCCGTCGGCAACCCCGCGAATTGGCCGTACGATCACGCCGGCAAAGCTGGCGCCGACCACGGCGAAAATCACCGCGAGTGCGGCGGCAATGGCGGCGATCAACCAGGTCAGGTTCGAGGCCTTGGCCATCACTTCGTCGCGCTCGATCAGACCGATGAAACGCCAGCCCAACCCTTTGGAACTGATCACGTTGGCCATGTAGACCTTACCGTCGATCTCGACCTGAGCGGGACCGTCGCCACGTTGCGCCAGCTCGGCGTAGTTGGCGCCCAGACCGGCCATCGGTTTGAAGTTATGCTGCGCGTTGCTGGGATCGACAAGCACGTTGCCGTTGGCCTCCACCAGCATGAGGTAGCCGCTGTTGCCCAGCTTGATGTTCTTGACCAGCTCGGTCAGCTGCTTGAGCGAGACGTCCAGACCGACAACACCCACCAGCTTGCCCGCTGCGTCGCTGACGGTGTGCACGGTGCCGATCAACGAGATGTCATCCGGTGCCCAATAGTAGGCGCCTGTGCGCACAGTGGCACCTGGCGAAGCAATCGCTGCCTGATACCACGGACGCTGGCGCGGATCATACTGGGAGAGCTTGGCGTCGTCCGGCCAGCTCGCGTAACCGCCATCCGTCAGGCCAATAGAGAGATACGCAGTGCTCGGATGGCTTTTGGCGAAGGCCTCGAACATATCGAGGAATGCACGGTTGTTTTCAGTCAGCGGAATCTGAGCCGCATCGGCCCCTGAGTAGTTCTTCAAATCCTTGCCAGCGACCACGCGCGGGTCCTTTGCCAGGTATTCGACGTTCTGGCTGATACCGTCGAAAAACTGCTTCATGCCGTTATCGATCTGACGAATCTCGCGCCCACTGCTGTCCACGAAGTCGGCCTTGGCCCCCTCCCGCACGTTGAACACGACAAGCACTGCCACCACAATAACCGGGAGACACGCGATGGCCGCAAACGCCCACGTCAGCTTCTGTTTGATGTTCATGAAATATTCCGCTGGTTTTGTAAGTGTTGGAAGGCAGAAACAAGAAAGTGCGTGGCTGGATTTTTTAGAAGAGACGTCCACGGCTACCTACACCATATCGACCGCAGAAGCCGGAAGCTGAGGGGGGATTCAGAAGGATGCAGACAATCGGTGGTGGGGGAGAGGTATTCAGGGTGAATGACCTACCGCATTCGCTGCCGTCGTAACCTCCGACGTCTCCCACAAGGACTTTTTATCGGTCACGAGATAGCGAAGCGCGTCAGCGATTCCGATCTTGATCTTGATCTTGATCTTGATCTTGATCTTGATCTTGATCTTGATCTTGATCTTTTACCGCGAAAGTCCAGACACCACAAAACGCGACTTGGGTGCAGGCTGAACGCAGGCGGCGCGCAGTGGGCCGAGCGGCATGGATGCCGCGAGAGCTGCCCCCGGCCATGGATGGCCGATGGCAGCGGGCCCACGGAGCGTTGCCGGAGTGAAGGGACCCGACGAAGTCGGGCCCAACCGGGAGCAGGGCCTTTTGGTTACTTTTTGGCTCTTGAAAAAGTAACTCGCCGAAGGCGAAACAGGTCTGGCGTTAGCCAGAACCCCTCAGCACCACCATCAACAACGGCTCCGCCAATAAACCCAGTGTCACCCACAAACCCGATGACCCCAAATTTCAGCCATAAAAAACCCTGCTCAAGAGCAGGGTTTCTTCTACCTCACCGAACCATCACAACCCGGCGTGTTGCACCAGCGACAACAACGGCTGCGGGTAAACACCCAGAAAGAACGCCAACAGCGTAATCCCCAACAACATCACACCACCGGCACGCTGCGCCCAGTTGAACGGCGCATCGTGGCGCTGAATCTTCGAGTCCTGCAGATACAGCGTCACCATCACCCGCAGGTAATAGAACACACCAATCGCACTGCCGATCACCAGCGAACCGGTCAACCACCACAAGTGAGCCTCTACACCGGTTGCAATGATGTAGAACTTACCGATAAAGCCCGTCGTCAACGGAATACCCGCCAGCGACAGCATCATCACCGTCAGCACGGCGGTCAGGTACGGACGACGCCAGAACAGACCACGGTATTCGAACATCGCATCGGCGTCGCGACCGCTGTACGGCGACGACATCAAGGTGATCACACCGAACGCGCCCAGGCTGGTCAGCACGTAAGTCACCAGGTACACGCTGATCGCTTCAACCGCCAGACCTTTGCTGGCGACCATGGCGATCATCAGGTAACCGAAGTGAGCGATGGACGAATAGCCCAACAGACGCTTGAGGTTGTTCTGAGTCAGCGCCAACAGGTTACCGATCAGGATCGACGCTACTGCAATCACCGACATCACGTCTGTCAGTACGCCGCTGGTGGCCGCCGGGGAGATCTGGAACAGACGCACCAGCACACCGAACACCGCGACCTTACTGGCGGTCGCGAGAAACGCCGCCACCGGGGCAGGGGCGCCTTCGTACACGTCCGGCGTCCACAGGTGGAATGGCACCAGCGACAGCTTGAAGCCCAGACCGATCAACATCATGCCCAGACCCAGACTGGCGATCGGGCTTGGCATACCGGTGGCGGCGATGGCCTTGCCGATTTCGCTGAAGCCCAGGTTGCCCGCTTCGGCGTACAGCAGCGCCATACCGAACAGCAGGAACGCAGACCCTGCCGCCGAGAGCACCATGTACTTGATACCGGCTTCCAGCGAACGCTTGTTGAAGAAGGCGTAAGCCACCAGACCATAGACCGGCACCGACAGCAGTTCCAGACCGATGAACAGGCTCGCCAGGTGTTGCGAGGCGACCAGCACCATGCCGCCGGCAGCGGCCATCAGGATCAGCAGGTAAAGCTCTTCACGGTTCCCCGGGTAGCCGGCCTTGCCTTCACCCATGTAGGCGTGGGCCAGGGTGACGCACGCCAGGGTCGAGACCAGGATGATGCCGATGTACAGAAGGGCGAAGCTGTCGATCTGCAGCAGGGGCGTGACCACCAGCGGCGCGACCTTGAGGGCCGGGTAAATCGACAGCAGGGCCAGGTTGAGTCCCGCCACGGTCAGCAGGAACGATTGCGAGTGATTGCGACGCCATGCGATGCCCAGCATCACCACCACAACGGTGATGCTGGTAATCAGCAGCGGCGCCAGCGCAATAAAGTGTTGAATCGTCAGGTCCATAGCGCTCTTACCGGGCCGAAGCGAGTTGAGTGAAGGCGGTGCCGAGCCATTGCTGCACGCCATGCATGGTCGCCGAGGAAGTGTCGAGGACCGGCTGCGGGTAGATACCCAGCAGGACCAGCAACACGGCCAGGCCCAGCACCATGATCAATTCCCGTCCATCCATGCCTTTGAGAATCTCTTCGGTCTTTGCAGGGCCGAAGTAGGCGCGGTGGATCATGATCAACGAGTAGACCGAACCGAACACCAGGCCGGAAGTGGCGATGGCGGTGATCCACGGTGCGCTGACGAAGGTGCCGATCAGGATCAGGAACTCGCCGACGAAGTTACCGGTGCCCGGCAGACCCAGAGAGGCGGCTGCGAAGAACAGGCTGATGGCCGGTAGGTAAGCGATCTTGTTCCACAGGCCGCCCATCTCGCGCATGTCACGGGTGTGCAGGCGCTCGTACAGCTGACCGCTGAGGATAAACAGCGCAGCGGCCGACAGACCGTGCGCCAGCATCTGAACCACGACACCTTGCAGCGCCTGCTGGCTGCCGGAGTAGATACCGATCAGCACGAAGCCCATGTGCGACACGCTGGAAAACGCGATCAGGCGCTTGATGTCGGTCTGGGCGAAGGCCAGGAAGGCACCGTAGAAGATCCCGATCAGGCCGAGGATCATCGCGATCGGTGCGAACTCCGCCGAAGCGTTCGGGAACAGCGGCAGTGCAAAGCGGAGCAGACCATAAGCTGCGGTCTTCAGCAGGATACCGGCCAGGTCCACGGACCCCGCCGTCGGCGCCTGGGCGTGAGCGTCAGGCAACCAGGAGTGCAGCGGCACGATCGGCAGCTTCACCGCGAAGGCGATGAAGAAGCCCAGCATCAGGATGTACTCGGTGCCGTGGGACAGCTTGGTCTTGAGCAGGTCGGCGTAGCTGAACGTGATCACACCGGTCTGATTGAAGTGCACCAGCACCAGACCCAGGATCGCCACCAGCATGATCAGGCCGCTGGCCTGAGTAAAGATGAAGAACTTGGTCGCGGCGTAGATACGGGTCTTCTTGCCGTCTGCCGAGCTATGACCCCAGAGCGCGATGAGGAAGAACATCGGCACCAGCATCATTTCCCAGAAGAAGAAGAACATGAACAGGTCGATGGCGAGGAACACGCCCACCACACCGCCCAGGATCCACATCAGGTTCAGGTGGAAGAAGCCGACGTTACGCTGGATCTCTTTCCAGGAGCAGAGTACCGAGAGGATACCCAGCAGACCGGTCAGCAGGATCATCAGCAACGACAGGCCGTCGAGCGCCAGATGGACGCTGATGCCGAAGCGCTGGATCCACTGGGCCTTGAATTCAACTGCCCAGGTAGGGTCGACGCCAGGAGCCGGTGCGTAGGTGTACGTACCGGTGCTCCACAGCCACAGCGCCAAGGCAGTCAGGAGGGACATCGTAACCAGCGCAATCCAGCGCGGCAGGGTAGGGCCGAAGCGCTCACCTTGCCAGCACAGCAGGCCGCCGATAAAGGGGATCAGGATTAGCCAAGGCAGAATCATGACGGGCTCAATTCCTTTCGCAAAGTCGCAAGGTTCATGTCAGATCGACTCATCAGACCAGCACAATCGCGCCAAGCACCAGTACGGCACCTGCGGCGATCGAAGCGGCGTACCAGCGCAGCTGACCGGTTTCAGTACGGCTCATCAGGCCGTTACCGGCTTTGACCAGACGCGGGATCACACCGATCGTGTGGTCGAGCGGGTCGCCACGCAGGATGCGGCTGATTGCCAGGTAAGGTTTGACGAACAACACGTCATACACCCAGTCGAAGCCCCATGCCGCGAACCACCAGGCGGACAGGAATCGACCCGGACCGCTGTTGGCGATGGCCGTGACCAGACGACGCTTGCCGAGGAACAGCAGCGCAGCCAGCAGGATACCGGCCAGAGCGATAGCGCCCGAAGCGATTTCCAGACTGTGCTTGGCTTCGCCACCGGCATGCCCCGCGCTTTCCGGCAACACGCCGGCCAGTGGCGGATGAATCCAGGCACCGATGAAAGTCGACAGCACGATCAGTACGCTCAGCGGCAACCAGTGGGAGATTCCGTGGCCGGCGTGAGCTTCGGTCTTCGCTTCGCCGTGGAAGGCGATGAAGATCAAGCGGAAGGTGTACAGCGACGTCATGAAAGCACCGACCAGACCTGCGTACAGCAGATACTGATGGCCGCTGGCGAAGGCTTCCCAAAGAATCTCATCCTTGGAGTAGAAACCCGCAGTGACCAGAGGCAGTGCTGCCAGGGCCGCGCCGCCGACGATGAAGCTGGTGTAGGCGAGCGGCAGTTTCTTCCACAGGCCGCCCATCTTAAAGATGTTCTGCTCGTGGTGGCAGGCGACGATTACCGCACCGGAGGCAAGGAACAGCAGGGCTTTGAAGAAGGCGTGGGTCATCAGGTGGAAGATCGCGCCTTCCCATGCACCCACGCCCAACGCCAGGAACATGTAGCCGATCTGGCTCATGGTCGAGTAGGCAAGGATACGTTTGATGTCGGTCTGAACCAGTGCCGCGAAACCTGCCAGCACCAGGGTCACACCGCCGACGATGCCGACCAGGTGCAGGATGTCCGGCGCCAGGGCGAACAGGCCGTGAGTACGGGCGATCAGGTAGACACCGGCGGTGACCATGGTTGCCGCGTGGATCAGAGCAGAAACCGGGGTAGGGCCAGCCATCGCATCCGCCAGCCAGGTTTGCAGCGGCAGTTGCGCGGATTTACCGACAGCGCCGCCCAGCAGCATCAGGGTTGCCAGCACGATCCAGAAATCGCCGACCTTGAAGTGCTGTGGAGCACGAACCAGCAGTTCCTGAATGTTCAGCGTGCCCAGTTGCTGGAACAGGATGAACAGGCCGATGGCCATGAACACGTCGCCGATGCGGGTCACGATGAAGGCTTTCAGTGCAGCGTTGCCGTTGTTGCGGTTGCTGTAATAGAAACCGATCAACAGATACGAGCACAGGCCCACGCCTTCCCAACCGAAGTAGATGAACAGCAGGTTGTCGCCCAGGATCAGGAACAACATGCTGGCAATGAACAGGTTGGTGTAGGCGAAGAAGCGCGAGTAGCCGTCTTCACCGCGCATGTACCAGGACGCGAACAGGTGGATCAGGAAGCCCACGCCGACCACGACGCCCAGCATGGTGATGGACAGGCCATCGACATACAGCGCGAAGTTGGGGTCGAAGCCGTCAACCGACATCCAGCGCCACAGCACCATGGTCAGGTGCCCGCCCTCTGGCGGCGAGACGTTGAACTGGAAGATCACATAGGCGGCAAC
>Ga0308163_10000996_pt1 | contig 36183 bp, 28 predicted proteins | sample PhyTR1_FD_201037 | JGI IMG/M metagenome (GOLD analysis project Ga0308163, IMG submission 201037) | Phyllosphere microbial communities from UC Gill Tract Community Farm, Albany, California, United States - DLSLT.R1 | ecosystem: Host-associated > Plants > Phyllosphere > Unclassified | place: USA... | reverse complement strand
CGTCGTGTTCGCCAGTCTTACCGGATTGCTACCACACGTGAGGTGAATCCATGGGCGAATACATGCAAATCCGGGGCCTGCTGCAAGAGGGTGAAGAATACGCTGGTCTCATCCTGGGCAAAGACGATCCCGACTACCACCTGGTCTTGCTGCCAGGCGACAGCGCGGACGTCAGCTGGCCCACCGCCGCCGACTGGGCCGCCAGCCAGGGCGGCGCCCTGCCCACGCGGCGCGAGCTGGCGCTGCTGTTTGCCAACCTGCGAGAATCGTTCCAGCGCGACTGGTACTGGTCCAGCGAGCCGCACGCCACGCGCGCCCAGCTGGTCTGGGGCCAGAATTTCGCCAGTGGCATCCAGACTATCTACGGCCGGCCGTACCGCGGGCATGCGCGCGCGGTACGGCGGATCAGTACGGCGGCCTGAACCGCGGGCTGAAGCGCGGCCTGACCTGCAACCTGAGCCGCGTCACGGCGCTGGCACACTGGAGCGGCCAATTGGCTGCTCCATATTGGCCAGGTACCAGGCCGTCGCCGCCATCAGCGCAACGTTGCGGCGCAGGCTGTCGGGATCGACCTTGTCCAGCGTATCGGCCGGCGTGTGGTGGATGTCGAAATAGTTCGCCGTGTCGACAATCGGCGCGAAGCTTGGCACGCCTGCGCGTTCCAGGCCGGCCAGGTCGCCCGTCGCCAGCACGTCCTGACGCTGGAACACGCCAGCGCCGATCGGCTGCAGGGCCGCTTGCAGCGGCGCGAACAGCTTGACCGACTGCGGCGTGACGCTGGCGCGCAGGCCGAACGGGCGGCCAACGCCATTGTCACTCTCGATCGCGCCGAAGTGCCTGGCGGTGTTCGCCTGTTCGGCGGCAAGATAGGTACTCGCGCCGCGCATGCCGTTTTCTTCGTTCATCCAGGCGATGAAACGGATCGTGCGGCGCGGCCGGTAATCGAGTTTTTTCAGCACATCAAACACGGCCATCGCACTGGCCACGGCGGCGGCATCATCGTGCGCGCCGGGCGACAAGTCCCACGAATCGAGGTGGCCAGAGACGATGACGATTTCTTCCGGCTTTTCCGTGCCCGGCAGATCGGCGATTACATTGAAGCTGTCCGCGTCGGGGAGGTTTTTCGGGGTCAGCACGAGTTTGAGCTTGACCGGGCCGCGCTTGGCCAGGCGCGCCATCAGCATCGCATCTTCTGCCGTCACGGCGGCTGCGGGGATGCGCGCGTCGTCCGACAGGCCGGACGAGCCCGTGTGCGGCAAACGATAAGCAGCGCCACCGACCGAGCGCACCAGCGCGCCGACAGCGCCCAGTTCGGCCGCCAGGCGCGGGCCGTTGCGGCGGTAGTTCGAGCCCGCACCGTAGGCAGGCCCGGCCAGGCCGCGGTCGGCCATGTGCTGGTCGAAAGCGACATCAAACAGCACAATCTTGCCCTTCACTTCGGCTGACCGCGCCTTGAGTTCTTCGAAACTATTGAGCACGAGCACTGGTGCGACGAGGCCTTCGACCGGCGTGGCGCCCGAGCCGCCCAGCGCGGTCAGCACGATGCGCTGGGTGATGCCAGCCGGACGGCCCGTGTAATCGACCAGTTCGCCCGTCTCGATCCCGCGCACCCAGTGCGGCACCTTCACCGGCTGCAACGTCACCTTCGCGCCCAGCTTGCGCATGGCCTCGGCAACCTGGGCCACTGCTGCCGCTGCGCCGGGTGAACCCGACAGGCGCGGGCCGATCAGGTCGGTCATGTCTTCCGTGCGTTGCCAGGCGTAGTCGCTCGTCATCGCCGCGTCGCGGATCTTGACCAGCGCAGCAGGATCGTTGCCGGGACTGGCGGCCAGGGCGGGTGTGACGACCAGCGTGGCGGCGATGGTGCCCAAGATGGGCAAGCGGCGAAGACGGCGAACGAGAAAGTTCATGCGGAAATCCTTGCGGTATTGAAAGGATTCAAACAATAGCGCATCCGGCGAGCTTTTGGCCCCACTTTCCTGATGGCGGGGCCAGGCCCGGCTGTCAGGCCGTCACCAGGCGCACCAGTGTGATTTCCGACGGCGCCCCGAAGCGCTTTGGCGGCCCCCAGTAGCCGGTGCCGCGGCTGGTGTACACCCACATCTCACGCACCCGGTTCAGGCCAGCCACGAACGGCTGCTGCAGCGGCACGAACAGGTTCCATGGGAAGAACTGGCCGCCATGCGTATGGCCCGACAATTGCAAATCGAACCCTGCAGCCGCTGCCGCCGTCGCGCTGCGCGGCTGGTGCGCGAGCAGCACGCGCGCACCGATGCCGGCCGGCGCACCAGCCGCAGCGCGTTGCGGGTCACTCTTGTGCTCGGGATGGAAATGGTGGGCGTGATAGTCGGCCACGCCCGCAATCATCAGGCGCGCGTCGCCCTTGTGCACGATCACGTGCTGGTTCAGCAGCACGTTCAGACCAAGGCGCCGCACTTCGGCAATCCACTCGAGCGCGCCCGAGTAGTACTCGTGGTTGCCGGTCACGAAGTACACGCCATCGCCCGCGCGCAGGCGGCCCAGTGGTTCCGTGTGCGGTGCCAGGCGCTGCACGCTGCCGTCGACCAGGTCGCCCGTGACGGCGATCGCGTCCGCTTCCAGCGCGTTGACCTTGTCGACGATCGCATTCAGGTAGGCACGTTTGATGGTCGGGCCCACGTGCACGTCCGAAATCTGCGCAATCGTGTAGCCGTGCAGCGCTTCCGGCAAGTCGCGGATCGGCACGTCCACCTTCACGATGCGCGCGACACGGCGCGCGTTGGCATAGCCGATCAGCGTCACCGCCAGCGCGATCAGTGGCACCGCCAGCGCGCTGATGTACAGCACCGGGGCGGTGACTGCGTCAATGACCATCAGCGCCAGCAGCACCAGGTCGCGCAGCACCGTCGCCACCAGCAGCGACGAGAACAGGCCCATCGACAGCAATCCGACCCAGGCCACCGCATCGGACCAGCGGCGCCGGCGCATCGAGGCCGACATCAATCCGACCGGCACCAGGATGCCGAGTACGCAAAGCAGTAATCCGGCGACGAGGTTGCCGACCATGCCGAGAGCCAGGTCAGGCAACAGGCGCATGCCGATATACATCAGCAGCATGACCATGAGAAAGAGAACGACGAGAAAGCTTCGGCTTGGACGCATGAGGGAAATAGATGAAAAGCAATAAGTGCTACATGGGGCACATGGGCCGAGATGCAAGCGAGGATGTTACAGACCGCGCATGACTTGTAAAAATCTGTATTAGCAGATGGCACTATTTAGAACCAAGAATATAGTGATTCCTACCCGGTGAGCGAGAACATCATTCCGATCTCCGCCGGGGTAAAAAGGAAAAAGCCATGTTGAAATCGAAGACCTTTGGTGCTGTGCTGCTGGCCGCCGTCGCCGTATCGCCGGCGGCAATGGCCGGCGATCGTGGTACGAATACGGCCATCGGCGCTGTGCTCGGTGCAGTCGTTGGCCACACGGTCGGCGGCACCGGCGGCGCGGTGGCGGGCGGCGTCATCGGCGCGGCAGTGGGCAACTCGGTCCACTCGCGCGACGACCGTCGCCACTACGGCGATCGCGGTAACTATTACGACAATCGCGGCGGGTATTACCAGTCGCAACCAGCCTACGTCCAGCAGCGTCCGGTGTATGTGCAGCAGCGCCCTGTGTATGTCCAGCCGCGCCCGGTGTACGTGGAATCGCGTCCCGTCTACGTGCAACCGCGTCCCGTCTACGTCGAATACCGTGACGGTAACCGCGGCTGGGATCGCCATGACCGCCGCGACCGTTACGATCGCCACGACCGCTGGGACCGCGATGACCGTCGCGGCTACGGCCGCTAACCCCGAAAGCCGCGCACCGCGCGGCTTTTTCTTTGCCCACAGCCGCAGCCGGCGCAGCCGGGGTCACGCAGCCGGGGTCAGGTCTGACATTCGGACACGACCTCAGCCTTATCCACCGCCCACAGCCGCACAGCCGGGGTCAGGTCTGACATTCGGACACGACCTCTGCCTTATCCACTTCCAACGGTGTCTTGCCCAGTATTAGCGTGATCTTTCCCCAAGCCACGTCCGAGGTCCGACTAAGCGAGTGTCGAGTTCGTGTCCGAATGTCAGACCTGACCCCCGCTTTACTGTCGAGATCGTGTCCGAATGTCAGACCTGACCCCGGCTTTTCCTGACCCCGGCTTTTCCAGTCTTTTCCTCTCCCCTCCGCTTTGCTTCTGCATCGGCGCATTGCGCCATGCTCGGGGGACACCATGTACGACGCAGGCACCGTCATTTCGCTCACCGGCGGCCAATACCGCCTGCGTGAACCGCTGGCTGGCGCTGCGTATGGCGTTGTCTGGCGGGCCGACAGCCTGCATGCCACCGGCGCCGTTGCCCTCAAGCTCATCAATCTCGACCAGATGGCGCGTGCCCCGGCCGCCCTGCGCACTCGCTGGCTGGATAGCGCCAACACCGAAATTGCGTTCCTGCGTAGCCTCGCGCCGTGGGACGGCCGCCACATCGTGCGCCTGATCGACAGTGGCGAGCATCTGGGCCTGCCGGCGCTGGCGCTGGAACTGCTCGATGGCGACCTGGCCGCCTACCTGGCGGAGGAAGCCGCTGCCGGTCGGACGATCACCCCGGCCCGCGCCCTGGCCTGGACCGGTCAGGTCAACCAGGCGCTGGCCAAGGTCCACGCCAACGGCTGGCGCTACCTCGACCTGAAACCGGGCAATCTGCTGCTCGACCGCGCCGCCGACACGCTCAAGCTGGCCGATTTCGGCACCAACCGGCGCCTGGATGACTTGCGCGCCCATACCTATGCCGGCACCGCCAATTGGCAGGCGCCTGAACAATTCTTCCCGGACGCCGATGCCGACGGCTATGCCACCGAAGCACGCACCGATTATTTTGCCCTCGGCGCTCTCCTCTTTTACCTCGTCTGCGGCCGCCTGCTGCGTTACAGCAGCACCTGCGGCCAGGCCTGGCAGGCGCATGGCCGCGATGGCGCAGCCACGCTGCTGGCCACGCACCAGGCGCGCCCGCCCGTGCTGCAGCTCGATGAGGCGACGCTGTTCGCCAGCCACCTGGGCCAGGCCGCCGTCCCGGGCCTGGCGCTGCTGCGCCGCCTGCTGGCCGACAGCCCTGCCGAGCGGCCGCAGCATGCGCTGGACATCAGCCGCCTGCTGGGGCAAGCGACCAGCCTGCTCGGACCCGCGCCAGCCAGGAGCGCAGCATGAAACTCGGCCGCCAGCGCATGTCCTTCGGCGCCGCAACAGCCTCGATCCTGCTCGCGCTGCTGTGCGCCGTGCAGCTGCTGGCCATCTTGCGTGCGCCTGCCGCCTGGCTTCCGCGCGAGATCGCGGTAACCCTGCAGCCGGGCACATCGATCGTGCTGGGCCGCGCGGAACTGGGCGCGCCACGCGCCGCCGCGCGCCAGCTGACGCTGCGGCGCGATGCTGCCGGTGCCTGGTGGCTGCGTAATCTGGAACCGGTCCAGCCCATCGTGCTGCGTCGTGGCGACGTGCGCGTGCGCAGCAGCGACGTACCGCTGGAGATGGGCCAACAGATCCAGGCTGGCGCCGCGCGCTTCGAAGTGATTGCACAGGATGCCGGCAGCGTGACGCTATCGAACGGCGAGCGCACCTGGCGCTACGACGGCGCCACGCTGCTGCAGGATGGCGCACTGCAGCCGGCCTGCCCCGATGCACCCCTCGCCAGCCGCGTGCTCGCACTGTTGAACCGGATCACGCCATACCCATTGGGCCTGGCGCGCCCCGTCAGTCTGGGCGGCCTGCTGTACTGTGGCAACCGGCTGGCCAGCAGCACGTTCGAAGCGGGTACTGCCTCGCTGGGGCGCCTGCCCGATGGCCGTATCGCGTTGTCGGTACGGGGCGACCAGCCGGTGCTCGTCTCGACCGCGAACGGGTGGGAAGACGCTGCCCAGCGCGACCAGCCGCTGGCGGACACCGATGCGTTTGCCGTGGGCCGCACCGTCTTCACGCTGGCGCCGAATGGCGACATGCTGCACTTGACGCCATCGGGCCAGGTCGCGCTGTCGAACGCGCCGCAGGTCCAGTTGTCCGACGCCGTGCGCTGGCAGTGGCAGGAACGCATGCTGTTTGCGCTGCCTGCGCCCACGCCGCTGGCCTGGGCCGCCGCGCTGGGCGTGCTGCTGCTGGGTGCTGTCAGCGTACTGCCCCTGCTGCGCCAGCGTGTCGCCCGCGCACGTTTCGCCGTGCCGCTGGCTGCGGCGCTGATCGCCGCCAGCGCCACCCTGCTGCTGATCGCCCAACGCAGCAGCGGCGCGCCCGGCGTGGGCGTCTCGCTGCTGCTGGCCTGGTCCACGCTGTGGCTGACCCTGCGTTTTCACGCGCGCATCAGCTTGCTGCCCGCCGCCGCCGTGCTGCTGCTGGGCGCGGGTCTGCTGGTGCAACTCGAGATGGGCCTGGGCGCAAGCGACACCGCCTGGCTGCGCCACTTCCAGAACTCCACCGCGCTGCTGGGTGTCGGCCTGCCCGGCACGCTGCTGCTGTTAGCGAGCGTCGGCCGCAACAGCCTGTCGCGCCCCGTCACCGAACGCGTGCTGCTGGTGCTCGCCGGGATGGCGCTCGTCGGCGTGCTGCTGCAGGTCTGCTTCGGCAGCGAGACGGGCGTATTCGACATCCAGCCGTTCGAGTTCGCCAAGTTCGCGCTGGCCGCGCTCAGCGCCCATTGCCTGGCGCTGATCGCGGGCGGCGCGACGCACCAGCAGCGCAACTGGCGCTTCTGGCTGCGCATGGCCGCGCCCGTGCTGCTGTTCGTGTTCCTGCTGGGTGTCGCGCTGGTGCGGGTCGACGACTATTCACCCTTGGTGCTGTTGCTGGTCTGGAGCAGCGCGATGGCCCTGGTCTGGTTCGCGACCCGTGGCCGGCGCGCCGCCATCGTCACGGCCGCCGTTGCCATCTGCCTGCTGGTGGCCGGCGGCGCAGCGCTGCGCAGCGGCGGTGCCCTCCTCGGCGCGCTGGGCTTTTATCCCGAACGGTTCCAGGTCTGGAGCGCGCCCACCTTCCACCCGCACACGGGCCAGCAGATGCTGCTCGGCGCGCGCGCCATCGCCCAGGGCGGCTGGCTGGGAGCTGACCACGCGTTCGGCCTCGCGGCGCTGGGCAGCGCGGCCGGCGACGCGCTGGCGATCCCCGCGATCCAGGATGACTTCGCGCCGGCCTTCCTGCTGCAACGCCACGGCCTGGCCGCCGGCCTGGCGCTGTGGACACTGCAAGCGCTGTTCCTGGTGGCGCTGGTGCGTGTCGCCGCTGGCGCCTGGGGCCGCGCGCTGGCCGCCAACGATTTCCGGCGCGCCTGGCTGGGGCGCTTCCAGTGCTTCGCGCTGTGCGGCGGCGCCGCGTTTTTCGCCGGCCACCTGCTGCTGGCGTGGGGCACCAACCTAGCGATGTTCCCGATCATGGGCCAGCCGATGAGCTTTCTGTCAGCCGGCGGCTCGCACCTGCTGTTTTTCATCTGCCCCCTGCTAGCGTTTGGCATGGCAAGCACCCCATTCAACGAGGAGATCCAATCATGCCGGTCTATGTCCAACACGAAGTCCTGGGCAAGGTAGAAGACGTGTTCAATGCCGACGCGCTGTGGCAGGCGCCCGGTCTGTCGCTGTTCTCGCGCCGCGCGCTGCTGCGCGACCTGCTCGAACGCTCGCCGCGCGAACTGCGCGGCCGCGCTGCCACCCGCTGCTTCTCGCACGTGACGCTGGTGCTGCCGCAGGACGACGTCGACGACGACCGCCACCTGACCCGCGGCGCGCGCGTGCGCGACCTGGCGCAGTCGCTCGCCGCGCTGCACCAGAAGGATTTCGGCGACCTGCTCGGCGGCGATGAGGTGCGCTACTTCATTTCGGGCGACGAGCGCATCGCGCCGGGAGAAGTGCAGGTCAAATTTGGCCACGCCGTCTACCTGCCCGCGCCGGGCGAACAGGTGCAGTACACGGTGACCGCCTCGCGCGACAGCGCGATCTGGCAGCCCGTATGCGCGATTTACCCCAACCAGCGCCTGACGCTGGTTGGCATGGACCCGGCCAACGCCACGTTCGCCGTGCCGGGCTGGCCGTTCGGTCCGGACGGTGGCCTGCTCCTCGTGAACGACGGGCCGGATGCGCCTCTTGAACTGCAGGTGCGCCCGAAAGACAGTTTCGACTGCGTCTTCGACGCCGCCAATGGCTACTACGTCCTGCGCGGAAAAGGCGCCAGCGCCCAGCGCCTGCTGCTCAGGATCAGCCGCGCCGGCGCAGCCGTTAAGCCGCTGGTGTCCGTGGCGGCTGCGCCAGCCGTCCCAGCCACCACACCCCAGCGCAGCCCCGCCGTCTGGAAGTCGCGCAGCAGCACGCCGCCGGCCGACATGACCGCGATGCCGCTGGCAGCGCCAGCGCCCGAGGCGAACCCGGCGCCCGCACCGACGCCGGAAGCCGACGCCACCTACGCGCCCGTCGCGCGCCATCGCATCACGCTGGCCGCGCTGGCTTTGCCGCGCCTGAGCCGCTACCGCGACACGGGCGCACAGGCACTTGAAGTGGGTTTGGATGCGCAACTCGTACCGGCCGCGCCGGGCAAGGACAACGTGATCCGCTTCGCCATCGACGATGCGGACGAACTGCACGCGATTACGCCGGCCGGTCGCCAGCGGATTGCCGTGCCGTCACAGTTTTCGCCGATGGACGGGGCCAGCATCGGCCTTCTTGCCGCGCCGCAGTCGATGGCGGAGCGCTACAGCGCTTTGCTGGTGCTGCCGCAAGGCCCGTCGCAACCGGCGGCAGGCGGCTCGCGTCTGACGTTCGGGCGCGGCATGCCGTCTCTGGCCGCGCTGCGCGTGCTCGATGCGCCGCAGTTCGTGCGCCAGGCCGACGGCGGCGGCGCCAGCGCCGACCGGCTCGGCCTGTCGCGCAGCGCTTTCAGCTGGGAAGCATCTAGCGATGGCCTGCGTGTCGTGCGACTGTCGCCGAGCCAGGCGCTGTATCACCTCGACGCCGGGCTGGCCCTGGTGGCGCAGATCGACGCGGCCACGCAGAATACGTCGTACCTGATCCCACCGGGCCACCACCTGGTGGCGGGCCACTACGTGCTGCGTTTCGACGCCTGAGGCCAGCATGCCATCGTCGCCCAACATCGCCACGCATATCGCCACCTACGTCGGCGTGTTCGGCGCGGCCCTCGTGCTGACGCTGTGCGCCTGCGCGTGGCTTACGCCCCGCGCCTGGTGGCGCCGGCCGAACGCACGCGCACTGGGTGTGCTGGCCGCCGGTACTGCGGCCGGCGGCGCGCTGCTGCTGGCGCTGTTCGGTATACCTGGCGCGTTGCCGCCGCCAGTCCAACTGGCCGAGGCGCCGCTACTGGCAAACGACGTACCCGTGGCCGGCGCTCCCTACCGGGTGCGCGATGCGCTCAATCTGCGCGTGGCGGGCGGTATCGGCGCCGAGCGCCTGCTGGTGGTGCCGGGTGGTGCGCGGGTCATTGCGACTGGCCGGCGCGATGGCGACTGGTGGCAAGTGCGCGCCACGCTCGATGGCAAGGATGTCGAAGGCTGGGCAAGCAGCCTGTGGCTGCGCCGGGCGGACGAACGCTGACGTCCTGCGCTGCGCCGGTTTGGCTCGGGTGCTCGTGATTGGTTTACTGGCCGCTGCCGGTCTGCGGTTGCGTAACGGCGTACGCATGGATACTTGCTCCGGCAGTGGCGACAAGTTGACTGACAACGGGCAATGCAAAGGTGAGACAACACAGAACGATCGTTCGAAGGTCCGCTTCGTATCGCAACCAGTCTGTCGTTACAGTCCGTGATTTTTTTGGTCTGGCAAGCTGATATGCTGATCCCACAGGCCAGGTTCGACCAGAAGCGAACTTAATTAGTACAAGGATCAAGTCATGCCGAAGCTCACGCACTGGATCATTCAGTACATCATCGCCGTTTCCTCGATGTTCACGCTCCTTCTTTGCATCGACCTCCTGATGCGAAACGAACTGTTTGCACGCGCCTGGCCCTCTGCACTCGCTTGGGCTGTCATTACTTCGGCCATTTTCATCGGAATACGCTATCGCAATATGAAGCGCGGAATCGCCTGCAGCATTTGTGAAAGGCTCGATGGCCAATAACGCGATTTTTTAGTCCGGAACCTCATGATGCCGTACCGTTGCGGTCAACTCAGGTCGGCTTTCCAGGACCTGGCACAAACAGCAAGCCCGGACACAATGAACAGACTCAAGCGCCTGACCTTCTGGGGAGCGGACGAGAACGACGATAGCCTGGCACGTGCCGTGATCGCTGGCCACAAGACTGTCACCGCCGATACCGTTGAAGACTATTACAAGCCTTACAGCGAATACGGAGACGGCAGTTACGAACGTGGCGATCTGATCGAAGTCTATGATCTTCACGAGCGGCTGCGCTGCCTTGTCCGAGCGACCATGGTGCAGACGATCCGTTTCGGAGATATTCCCGAGGCAGTCTGGCGCGGTGAAGGTTTCACGAGCGCGCGCGAGTTTCAGGACGTTCACATACGTTGCCTGCCTCAGTACGAATTGCATGACGACTTCCAATTTGTCGCATTGCATTTCGAGCTGGTCGAGGTCATTGATTCCTGCATTTTTTAAAAAGGCGCAGTCAACGTTAAATAGAGACCAGCTTTGAACTGACGAGCAGTCCGGTGGTCCAACACCTGTCCCCAGCGTCAGGAGTCGATCATGAAAGCGCCACGTTTCAAGGGCTGGTTCGCAAAACTGCCTTCGCTGAACCAACCCCAGCGGCGGAAAGTGCTCGATGCCCTGCATCCTGCAGCCGGGCTCGATCAGGTGGTCGCGCTCATCAGTGAGGCTAGAGCGTCAGGCCGCTGCTGTCCCAGATGCAGCAACGAGCGCTGCTACCGCCATGGCGTCGCCAATGATTTGCAGCGCTACCGCTGCTGTGCCTGTGGCCGCACCTTTAACGACCTGACCGGTACGCCATTGGCGCGACTGAGGCTCAAGGCCAAATGGCTCGCGTATTCGCAGGTACTGCTCGATTCACTCCCCGTGCGCAAGGCGGCAGATCGGGTCGGGGTACACCGCAACACGGCCTTTCGATGGCGCCACCGCTTCCTGCACTGGGTCAAGCTCGACCGGCCCGCAGCCCTCAATGGCATCGTCGAGGCTGACGAGACATTTTTGCTCGAATCACAAAAAGGTTCGCGCACGCTCGATCGGCCACCGCGCCATCACGGCGGCCATGCTGCCAAACGTGGCATTTCCAGCGAACTCGATTGCATCCTGATTGCGCGCGACCGCGAGGGCCGGACGGTCGATGCCGTCACTGGTCGCGGCGCGCTCAAGGCTGCGCAACTCGAGCGTGACTTGCTGCCCAGGCTCGACAGGCAGGCCTTGCTGGTCAGTGACGGCCATCCCGCCTACCGCGCCTTTGCACGCAAACACAGGATCGCGCACGAGGCGGTCAATGTACGCGCGGGTGTGCGCGTGAGGCGTCTGAGCAGTCTTGCCATCCACGTGCAGAACGTGAACGCCTACCATCAACGCTTCAAGGCCTGGCTACAGCGCTTTCGTGGCGTAGCGTCGCGCTACCTGCCCAATTACCTGGGCTGGCGCTGGGCGCTGGATGGTGAACGGGTCACGTCGCCGGAACAATTGCTCCGCATTGCTATCAGCGTCATCAATAGATAACGCTGACTGCGCCTTTTAAAAACGACGAATCAATGCCTGGTCTTTCGGATCAATGTCAGTGTTTCAGCTAAACCGTCAGTCACGCGCAGTGCGCCATTCCTGCTGCCGTGCCGGTTCTTCATCTTTCGGGCAGGTCGTGTAGCGCTGCCTGCCGTGCATCTCGATCATCTCGACGTTGGTCGTCGGCGCGCGGTCCGTCAGGCAGTAGGTACGGTTACCCGTGATCACACGGGTGCGCCGTGCCCCGTCGCCCGTATTGTTGACCAGTTCGACGACGCGCGGCGCCTCCCACAAGCGCGGCGGCGCCATGTCACGCGCATGCTCGATACCGCGGCGCAGACGAAGTTGAGGGCTGTCCGGTGGCAGCACGATCGTCGGCTGGCGTTCCTTGCGTAGTGCCCGATCGATGTCACCGATGCTGCGGCGCGCGCTGTTCAAGATGGCCGCAGTGCTGGGGATGGCCGGCTCAGGCGGCGCTGGCGGCGCATCCGGCACTGGCGCAGTCACCGGTGCCGGTGCAGGGATTTGTACGGGCGTCCCCGCCTGCGCCGCTGGCACAGGCCGCAGTGGCGTACTGCGCCTCGGGACTGGCGCAGCCTCCCGCTGGATCGGCTGCACAACAACCATCCGCGGCACCGGCACCGGCGCCGGCGCCGGCACACGCAGCCACAGCATCGCTGCATCGTCCCCCGCAACCGGCGTTGGCAACGTGCGCGCCATCTGCCACGCCAGGATCAGCAGTCCGTGCACGAGCAGCGTGGCAGAAAGGCCCGCGCTGCGGGAGTCGGTGAAGCGGTAACGCGAAGTGGCGTGGCTCATATCCACTCAGTATAGCCACCCCGATCCCATCACTTATTCAACAATTCTCACTGCCCGGCTCGCTCCAGTCACGCCGCCGCAGACACCGCAACCTTGGCGGCGTGCAGCGCCATCAGCGATGTGACCAGATGCGCCGGCAGCGGACGGCTGACCAGATAGCCCTGGATCTGGTCGCACCCGTGCGCCAGCAGGAATGCCTTCTGCGCCGGCGTTTCGACGCCTTCGGCAACGACCTGCACGTTCAGGCTGTGCGCCATCGTGATGATCGCATTGACGATGGCAGCGTCGTCGGCATTGGTCGTCACGTCGCGGATAAAGGCGATATCGATCTTGAGCTTGTCGATCGGGAACCGGCGCAGATAGGCCAGGCTCGAATAACCGGTGCCGAAATCATCGACCGAGACCTGGATGCCCTGGGCGCGCAGGTTGCTCAGGCATTGCATCGTGCGCTCGGTGTTGATCATCAGTGACGTCTCGGTCAGTTCGAGTTCCAGCAGCGCGGCCGGCACGTCGTGCTCCGCCAGCGCGCGCAGTACGTCGCCTTCGAGGTCGCCCTCGGCAAACTGGCGCCCGGCGATATTCACCGACACCTGCACCGGCCCGGTTTCCTGAAGCGTCCAGGCCTTGATCTGGCGGCATGCCGTGTCGATCACCCAGCGGCCGACGCGCACGATCAGCCCCGTCTCTTCGAGCACCGGCACAAACAAGCCTGGCGACACCAGCCCATGGCCGGGCCGGTCCCAGCGCAGCAGCGCTTCGACCCCGATGATGGTGTCGGCACCGAGCCGCAGCTTGGGCTGGTAATACAGTTCGAACTCCTCGTTTTCGACCGCCTTGCGCAGCGCGTGCTCGAGGTCCTGGCGCTGCAGTGCATCGGCATTCATCTGGGCCGTGAAGAAGCGATAAGTGTCGCGACCGGCCTGCTTGGCTTCGTACATGGCCGTGTCGGCGTACTTGATCAGCACCTCGGGGTCGGCGCCATCCTGCGGATGGACCGTGATGCCGACGCTGGCCGTGACGATTACCTCGAAGCCGCGCAGGTTAAACGGCGGATACAGCACCTCCGCGATCCGGCCGGCCACGGTGGCTGCACGCGCCGGGTCCTGATCGAGCATCAGGATCAGGCCGAATTCATCCCCGCCCAGGCGCGCGACGGTATCGCGTTCGCCCACGCAGGTGGCCAGGCGCGCGCTGAACTGCACCAGCAATTCGTCGCCCATGGCGTGACCGAGCGTGTCGTTGACGTTCTTGAAGCGATCGAGATCGAGAAAGACCACCGCAACGCGGGGACTGGCGCCGTGAGTGGCCTGGACCATGCCGTGGAGCGCCTCGTAGAACCAGGCCCGGTTGGGCAATCCGGTGAGCACGTCGTGGCTGGCCTGGTACTGCAAAATCTGCTGCGCGACCCTGCGTTCGGTGATGTCGCGCACCACGCTGACGATGATCCAGTCATTCCCGGATAACAGCGCCTGGCGGTGAATCTCCACATCCACCAAGCCGCCATCCTTGCAGTGCAGCGTGACCTCGCTCAGCCTGGGCCTGATCCGGCCACCCGGTGCGGGCTCGAACATCGCCTCGAGTTCATCGTGCGTTGCCGCGCCCAGCGCCACCGGGCCCAGGGTCAGCATCTCGGCGCGCGTGTAGCCCAGCATGGCGCAGGTGGTGTCGTTGACTTCGACGAACCGCATCGTGTCACGGCTGACCAGCATCAGGGCGTCCGGTGTCGCGTTCATCGCCGTGCGAAAGCGCAGCAGGTCGGCGGTGCGGGCGGCGATTTTCTGCTCGAGCACAACGACCTGGTCTTCCAGATCGCCCAGGTCCTTCAGGCGCAGCAGATTGCGCACCCGCAGTCCGAGCTCCGTGGGATCGACCGGTTTGTTCACGAATTCCTCGGCGCCCGCCTCCAGTCCCGCCTGGCGCGTGCCGATGTCTTCCGCGCCAGTGACCATGATGATCGGGATATGTTCGGTCGCCGGATCGGCCTTGAGGATGGTGGCCACCTGGCAGCCGTCGATGCCCGCCATCGTCTGCGCGATCAGGATCAGGTCCGGTGCCTCGCAGGCAACCGAGGACAATGCCTCTGCGCCGCTGGCGGCGCTCGTCGTCTCGTAGCCGCCGGGCGCCAGCAGGCAGGCCAGCCGGTCGCGGCTCTTGGCTTCATCGTCGACGATCAGGACAGTCGGTGCGGAGGTGGTCATGAGGTACTATCCTTGGAAAAATCGGGCATGCGATCAAACCTTCACCAGTCGCACCAGATCGCTGTGGGCGGTCCATTCGTCGATGTACGTGGAATTCTTGCCGTAACTGTTGTCGATCACGGTGTGGTGCTTGTCCATCAGGCACGCCAGGATGTGGCCGTGCAGGCGGTCGGTGACGATATGGTCATGGCGCGCGAACAGCGCCACGGCTTTTGACGAAAAGCGCTGCGCGACCGGTATCCAGTACCATGGTCCGATCAGCTTCTTGCAGGTTTGCCAGCTGCGCTTGATGAAGGCGGCCTGAATGCGCCAGGCAAAATCGATCAGTCGCTTTTCCTTGCCCACGACGGCGATCCAGTCGGTACGGGTGTCGAATTGCGCACCCATGAGCGACGCCGGCACGACCGGCTTTTCCGTGTCCACGCGCTCGATGCGCAGCACGCCGGTGGCGCTGCCGCCGCCGGCGATCGGATACAGGTGATGCGCCATGTCGGGCGCCAGATACACATTCCCGGAAAACAGATTCGCGATCTGCTGCGACGCCTTGTCGCGCACAAAGATATGAATATCGGCATGACGGCGGAACACGGCGACCGACCGGTCACGCGTTGCTTCATTCATGAAGAAGACGGTTTGCGGCAAGATCACGATGCGGTGATCCGGGAAGCGCGTGATGATGTCTTCACGTATGTCGTTGATGTTTGCGTAAAGGTCGCCGAAATTGCCGCCACCGTGAAACACCAGGATGTCGCCCGGCCTGACCCATGACGGATCGAACGCCCACGACGTCGATATCGTCCGCGGAGACAGGCGCTTCTTCCTGAAGAACGCCAGCGTGCCCTGCATGATCAACAGATCCCCGATATTGTCGTGCATCGGAATATCGATGTAATGAAAGTCTCTGCCCTTCAGCAAATCATGAATGGTGTCATGCTTGTTTTGCAGATCCAGCATCATCAAACGATGGTGATTCAAGGCTACTCCCGAAAAATCAAGTTACCTGGCGCGCGTCAGCAGCCGGCGCAGGATGGCAAGGTCGCCGCGGGTCGGAATGAAATCGGGCATCGGCTCATTGAGGCGGCGCACCCCGAGAATGATCGTCGTGATCAAGCGCAGGCACGCCCCCGCCAGCATCAGCCCCGCCAGCCAGACATAGGTATTTTCCTGCGGCAGAAACGGAATCGCGATCAGCACCGGGACCACGGCGATGATCTGGCGCGCCAGCACCAGCCCCGGTTGTCCGGCGGCAGTGAAACGTTGCGCCAGCGTCCAGCTGGCCCCGCCGATCACGCATTCGAACAGCAGGATCGCAAACGGCATCGTCATCGCCGCAAAGGACTTGCCATAGATGAGGTCGAGCAGCCACGGCGACACCGCACCGCCGATGGCGGCCAGCACCATCAGCGGCACGAACGTCACGCGGAAGGTATTGCGCACCGCCTGGCTCAGTGCCTGCTCATCCCGGCCGGCAAAGCGCGAAAACAGCGCGACCGACGCCGATTCCTGCACCGCCCCGATCAGGCGCGACGTTGTGAATGCCAGCGCGTAGAAACCGTATTCGCGGATGGTGCCGCGATTGAGCAGAAACAGCTTGTCGAAATTGACCAGAAACAGGCCCAGCAAACCGATGCCCTGCTGGTGAAAACCATAGCGCAGGACGACCCAGGGCTGCACCGGCTCCCTGCCATCGGTTTTCAGATGCCAGATCCGGTGTTTGCGCGCCCACCACAGCCCCATGACCGTCACACCGATCAGCATCAGCAATTGCGTGGTCAGGATCTGTTCGAAGCTCACCACGTCGAACCACAGCACCAGTGGCAGCATCAGGACCAGATTGCCGAACACCTGCGTGAAGCGCAGGATGTTGAAAAAATGAAGATCGGAATGCAGCTGGGTGAGTGAGAACACATAGATCTGGCTCGCCATGAACGCGGCAAACGCCAGGATCAGCCACATGAACCGGTGCAGCTGCACCGCGTCACTCAGTTGCAGCCCCGCGGCGGCCAGCGCAGTGGCAAAGATGCTGATGCTCAGCAGCGACAAAAGTAAAAAGCGCAGATACGGGAACTGCCGCGCCGCGCCGAAGTGATACAGATAGCTGCTGCCCATGCCGCACTGCGCGACACCGGCAGACAGCGAACAGACAAGGATGGCCGCCGACAGCAGGCCACGCCCTTCCGGCCCCAATAGGCGCGCAGTAATGATGGATGAGATGAATCCCACCACGGTCATGCCCATGGTGGTCATCAGGGTTTTGCCGAACGCGCGCGAAATGGAAGGCATCGACGGCGCTGTTGCGCTCATGCCCCCGTCCCCTGCGCCGTTCTTGACAGGACGTTTGCGAGAAGACTGCGGATCAGGTTATTCAAGGTCATCATCAAAACTCGTCGGCTACAGCGCCGCCGCGGCTGGCAACCAGCCTGGCTGGGTCAGTAAATTGCATGGCGCACGACGGCGCCGTTCACGCACGGTCGACACGAACCGACTGCCATTGTAACCGGATGCCAAATAGAAATCTTTTGTCTATCGGCAATAATTACGAAAAGTGCACAGTACGTTACATGGCACGCGGCGCGGGGGGCGGCTCCAGCGGGTCAATCGCCCGCCCAGGTGAGGTGCATCGGATTGAACGAGAGCCCCTTGAGGCACTGGGTCGGCGCCCCCCGCACGAACCCGAGCCGTTCATACGCCGACACGGCGTAGTTCGACGCATTGACCGTGAAATTGCCGTCCCCGCCACGCGCGATGGCGGCGGCGCGCGCAGCGTGCCACAGGCGCCGCGCCAGTCCCTGGCGCTGCCAGGCCGTGCCAACGAACAGGTGAAACAGATGGCTGTTGTCGCGGATGGCGATGAAGCCCGCCAGCCGCTCGCCATCGAGCGCTACATGGCAGGCGTACCCACGCGCCAGATAGCCACGGATGCCTTGCTCGTCATTCTCGGCCAGGAAGGTCGCGGCCCCGAGCGGGGTCGATTCGTGCACGATGAATTCCAGGGCCAGGCTGCGCAGCAGCGCTGCCATGGCTGGTGCCAGGACCGGCACATCGGTGGGATCGAGGGGTCGGATGTCCATGGCGCGTTGCGAAAAAGCTGGTGATGGAAACGTCAACATACCATGACCGGTGCCCCGGGGTGCAGGTTCATTGCCCGTGGGTGACGCGGATAACAGCATCTGTTCAGCGCATGACTTGCCAACAAACAGTAGTACAGTGTCATCACACCATCATGCCCTCTGCCCATGCCTCCGACGCTCGCCGACTTTCGCTTTGCCCCCTCGTTCGACGTCGCCGTGGCCAGCCGTGTCGGCGTGGGGTCCGCCACCCGCAGCGAAAACCAGGACAATCTGGTCGTCATCGATTTCGACGGCCGCGCCTGCCATCTGCACGACCAGTTGCCGATCTTCACGACGATTGCCGGCTGGCCGGCCGGGCATGGCCGCCTGGCGGTCCTCGACGGGATGGGTGGCCATGGTCACGGGCGCGCAGCGGCCGAAGCCCTCGCTGCCGGTCTTCTCGCCATGCCGCCCTGCACATCGCTCGACGCGTTGACGGCGCATCTCGATGTGCTGCACGCCACGCTGCAGGCGCGGTTTGCCGATGGTGCCGGCGCGACGGGCCGGCCCGGCACCACGCTGACGCTGCTCGAACTGCCACCCGGCACGGCGCCGCTGCTGTACCACGTGGGCGACTCGCGGCTGTATGAACTCGATGCGCAGCAAGCCTCGACACTGACGGTCGACCACGTACCGGCCACCGGCGCTGCACTCGCCGGCCGGCTTGGCGAAGCCGACTGGTGGCGCGACGTTCATGGCCGCCACGCGCCGCAGATCGCCCAGGCATTCATTCTTGGCAATGCCTTCGCCGATCCGGCGCGCCTGTCCGACGGGCTGTTCGCCCTCACACCCGCGAACCTGCCATGCTGGCTGGCCCACCTGCCCGACCGCCGCGCGCTCCAATTGCGGACCGACGCGGCTTATCTGCTGGCCACCGACGGGTTCTGGTCGTGCGCGCAGCCGGACGTGTCCGTTGCACGCTGGCCGGCGTTGATGGCTGATGCGCCAGCGGCCGCAACGATTGTCGAGCGCCTGTTCGGACTGATGGAGCACGATCCGCCAACCGGTCTGCAACCGGATAATCTGACGGCGCTCGTGCTGCGCCCCCTGCCCCGCCACGCCGATGAAACGGCCTTGCCACTGGACGATGGCATGCATTATTGAACGTGGAAAGATAACAAATTAATTTCATGCTTTATGGAAATAATGTTGTTAATCAACGAGCTCGGTGCGCCGTGCCTGCTGAAAACAGCGTAAGCTTGCAATACCGTTTTCGAACTTCTTTGACTGATCAATCTGATATGAATCGCTGCCGCAATCCCGCGCATCCGCACTGCACCGTCTGGGTCGCCCCCGGCGAGGTACGGTGCGCGCACGGGCATGCCCAGCCCGAGGCTGCAGCCGGCGCTTACCAGGCGCATGCCGCGCCGTTGCCGCCGTCGGCGGCCCCGGTCGTCGATGGTTTGCCAGCCAGTTTCGATACGATCAGCGCCGTGCGCACGCGCCGCGACACCCTCATCCCGGCCATGCCACCAGCGCCGGGCAGCCTGCAGCGCCCGCAACTGCACATCAGCGGGTTCGACCCGCGCGCGGCCGGCGGCCGCCAGGCCTTGCGTCTCGAGTTGCGCGGGATGCCGATGGACTGCGCGCCCGACGTGCGCATGTTGGTGCATTCGGCGCTGCGCCTGCATGGCGGCGAAAGCTATTGCTTCCAGCGCACCTCGCGCGGCGACTGGCGGCCGCTGTTTCTCGAGTTTTCATCGCGCGGCCTCGAACACGGCCAGTACCGCATCGAGATCGAATTGCACAGCCGCCACGCGCACGCGCCCGAGGCCAGCCGCACCTGGACCTGCTCGCCCGTGATTCTTGTGCCGCGCCAGGATGCGAGTCTGGGCGAAATCCACCAGACCTTCCTCGCCACGCACAAGAACGTGCGTGTCACGGCCGACGACGCCGGCATCGCCCGCGTCAATGCGCCGGGCGGCGGCCAGCTCGATATCGATGTCGTGGCCCGCAACGCATCCATTGCCCACCTGAATCTGGACGGTGGCAATGGCAGCGGCAAGATCGACATGGGCATGACCACGATTGCCTGGGATGAAGACCTGATCGAGATCGACCTGCCGGCCCAGCCACCGGCGCACCCGTGCCTGACTGACAGCGCATGCCTCGTGCACGCGGAAGCCGATTCGGCCACGCAGCGCCATGTGCGCCTGTTCGCGCTCGACGAATTCACGCTCGGCCGCTTCGAACACGACGCACCCGATGCCGACGTGCTACTGGCCCACCATGGCGAAACAGGCATGGATGCCGGTGGCCTGACGCGCCGGCTGTCGGGGCGCCACGCGATCATCCGCCGCAGCCGCGCCGGGTTCGAGATCGAAGACGTGTCGCGCTACGGCTTGCTGCTCGACGGCGTCTGGCCCGGCAAGCACATGCCGGTGCAGCTACGGCTAGGCATGCGCATCGACCTGACGGCCAGCATCAAGGGCATCGTCACGCTCGAAGTGACGGCGCTGCTGGCACACGCGGTCGTGCTGCACCGGCTCGACGCTGGCGCGCGCGCCGAATGTTTTTATCTGATGGCGCCGGACGCCGTGCCGCCGGCCGGTCAGGTCACGCTCAGCAGCGCTGGCGCGCCGGCAGCGGCAATGCCGCGCGCCGTCGGCCTGCCGCTGCTGTTCCACCGTGATGGCGGCTTTTGGCAGCATGACCGCGCAAGCGGTCGCGACGCGCCACTGGCTACCAGTGGCACGCTCGATCGCGTACAACAGCCCGGCATCGGCATGGCGGCGCGCTTTGTTCCCACTGCCTATCCCGAGGCGCGCAGTGACCGGCGCAGCGTCGACCGCCGCAGCCTGCCTGCTGCCGCCCTCAGCGCCTGATCAGCCGTACGACGGCACCAGCACCAGGAAAACCAGCGCCGCACCCGCCAGCAGCACAGCCTGCAGGGCGAACACGATCGCCGGCGCACGCAGGTGTTCAGGAATTCTCATGGCATCACCTCCCTCGTATTGACACGCACAGAGTGATGCCAGATTACGCCTGCCCGCACCGCACGGGCGCGCGTTAGCCGCGCGGCAAGGTCAGTCGCGGCGCCAGGTTGGCGGCCACTGCGGCAGCGGGATACGTTCGGCATCGCCCGCCAACGGCACGAAGCGATCGTTTTCCCAGTCGCGCGCCGCCTGTTCGATCCGCTCGCGGCTGCTCGAGACGAAGTTCCAGAAAATGAAGCGCTTGCCGTCGAGCGGCGCCCCGCCGATCACGACAAAACGCGCACCGGCAGCGGCGCTGACCCGCACCGCCGCCCCCGGCTCGAGCACCACCATGATGTTGGCGCCGACCGGCTCGCCATCGATCTCGATGGTGCCGAACGGCGCATACAGCGCGGTCTCATCGGGCAGGTCGTCCAGTTCGATGGCAGCCCCGGGCGCCAGCTGCACATCGAGATACAGCGTCTGGCTGAAGGTCGGCACGGGCGACGTCTGACCAAACGCGCTGCCCACCAGTAACCGCACCGTGACGCCGGGCAGTGCAATCTCGGGAATCCGGTCGGCCGGCGTATGACTGAACGCAGCAGGCGTTTCTTCGTGCTCGCGCGGCAGCGCCGCCCACAATTGCAGGCCGTGCGTGCGGCGCGTGCGCTCGAGCAGGTCGTCGGGCGTGCGCTCGGAATGCACGATGCCGCTGCCGGCCGTCATCCAGTTGACGGCGCCCGGCTCGATGCGCTGCTCGGTGCCCAGACTGTCGCGATGCATGATCGCGCCCTCGAACAGGTAGGTGACCGTGGCCAGGCCGATGTGCGGGTGCGGCCGCACATCGTGACGGGCGCCGGCCGGTGCCTCCACCGGCCCCATATGGTCGAAAAACAGGAACGGGCCGATGGATTGGCGGGCTGCAGCGGGCAACAAGCGGCGCACGGTAAAACCGCCGCCAAGGTCCTTGTCGTGGGATCGAAACAGGTGCGCGATGGCCATGGCAGGTGTCGTAGAAGTGAAGGGAATGACTGACTGTACACCGGATCGCCCGGCGCCCTCCAGTCCTGCCTACATCAGCTCGCGCACCACGCGCAGGCCGACGATATCGTTCGACAGCACGGCCGAGAAACCGTTGCGCAGCGCCGAGCGCAGGTAGCGCGGGTTGTACAGCCACGAGCCGCCGCGCAGGATGCGGCGCACCTGGTCGCCGCCCGTTTCCCAGGCGCTGCCGTCGCCCGGCGCGCCGTCGTAGTTCTCGTGCACCACGTCCTGCACCCATTCCCAGACATTGCCATGCATGTCGTGCAGGCCCCAGGCGTTCGGTGCGAATGTATCGACCTTCGTGGTGCCGTGCCGGAACTCGCCGCGCGGCCCGCCGTTGTAGGTAAAGGTGCCATCGAAGTTGGCCTGCGTCGTGGCGATCGTGTCGCCCGTGTTGAAGGCGGTTTTGGTGCCGGCGCGGCACGCGTATTCCCATTCGGCTTCGCTTGGCAGGCGATAGCGCTTGCCAGTCGCCGCGCTCAGCCATGCCACGTATTGCAGCGCGTCGAACCACGTCACGCCGACCACCGGATGGTCGTCGGTCTGCGGGAAGCCCGGCGCGGCCCAGTCGACCTCGCCGGCCGGCTGCCAGCTGCTTGCCTGCGCGAAGGCGCGCCACTCGCCCACCGTCACCGGATAGCGGCCCATCGCGAACGGGCGCTCGATACCGACCCAGTGCTGCGGGGTTTCACGCGCGATCCAGTTCTTTTGCGAGCCGGCCGCCATCGCGATGCGCCGCTCGTGCTCGGGAGAACCCATCTGGAAACGGCCCGTCTGGATCAGGACCATCGCCGGGCCGCTGCCGCTGCCGTCGATAAAGGCGTCGCGCAGGATGCCGGTGTCGGCAAATGATGGCGCCGCCACTGCTGGCGCATCTGCCACCACCACGGCCTCAACTGCGTCGGGCGCCCTTTCCTGGCTGACAGGTTCGCCCGCACTGCCAGCGGCAGCGTCCTCGCGCGCCTTTTTCTGCTGCGCCAGATACGCTGCCGCAGCCTTGAGTTGCGCGGCCTTGCGCGCGGTTTCTTCCTTGGCCGCCTGGGTCTTGGCGACTTCTTCGTCGCGCCGTGCCAGCAATTGCTGGCGCAGCGATTCCTTGCGCGCCAGGCGTGCCTGTTCGGCTTCGAGGCGTTCGCGCCGCTGCTGCTCGCGCAGCTGCACGCGGCGCTGCTCGTCCTGCTGCGCCTTGATGACGGCAGCCGCCTCGGCCTCGACCGCACGCCGCGCCGCCAGTTCGCGCGCCACGCGTTCCTGCTCGATGCGTTCGCGGGCATCCTGCGCTGCCAGTTCGACGGCGGACGGCCCGGCCGCCGCGCGGATCGCCGCCAGCAGCGCGTGCACGCTGGCCGGGCGGGCCGCCGGATCGCGTCCGAAACCACCGCGCAGCACTTCCCACTGGCGTGCGCCCAGCGTCTCGGGCACGGTGCCGCCCGGTTCGCCGGGCAGCACGCCGGTGAGCAACTGGTGGATCATGACGGACACCGCATACACGTCCAGCGTGGGCTCCGGTGTGCGGCCTTCGATCACGGCTTCCGGCGCGCGGTAGCCAGCCGTGCCGGACGTGGCCGGTGCATCGAGCTTCGACGCCGGGCCGCTGGCGCGCGCGCGCGCGGCAATGCCGAAGTCGAGCAGCTTGACGTCGCCCTTGGTCGTGACGAACACATTGCCGGGCTTGATGTCGCGGTGGACCAGGTGATGCCGTTCCCACGCATAGTCCAGCGCAGCGGCGACCGGGTCGAGCAAGGCCAGCACGCGCGCCAGTGGCAGGCGGCCTTCGCGCGCCAGCACGGCGTCGAGGTCCTCGCCCTCCAGATATTCCATGATCAGGAAAAAGCTCGACGTGGCCGGGTCCTGCGCCCATTCGTAGACGCGCACGATGTGTTCGTGCGCCAGGCGCCGCGCGCGCGTGGCTTCCTGGATCAGGAGCTTGGCGTGGCTGGCAGCGGACGTTGCATGGGCCGGCAGGATCTTGAGCGCCACCTGGGCGCTGTGCCCCAGTTCGGCATGCGTGGCCAGGTCGGTTGCCTGCCACACCTGGCCCATGCCGCCATGCGCGATCAGGCGTTCGAGCCGGTAGCGCCGGTTTTGCGGGCCGATTTCCTGGCCCGTCATCAGGCCGATTTCGGTGCCGGGACGAGGTGCAGGCACAGAGGCGTCGTACAGCGCATCCGGATCCGCAGGCCGCTCGCCGGGCTGATAGGCCGCGTCGAGGATGGCGTTCTTGCGCAGCTCGAACTCTTGCCGGCTCAGCAGGCCGTCGTCGTGCAGTGCGCGCAGTTCGCGGATCTTGTCGATGGCTGTTTGCATTGATCGATCAGGCAGACGGCGCCCCGCCGCAGGCGGCGCACACGCGATCGTCGCGTTGCAGGGCGTGACCGTGCACGCACTGGCGCGCACCCGCCACACCGGCCTGCGCATGCAGGGCGGCCTTGTTCACGTCGTTCTGCAGTCGCAAGAGGTCGAGCTGATGGCGCCGGTCCTTGTCCACTTCGTGTTCGCGGCGCGCCTGTTCGTCGCGCACCAGCTGCGCTGCCTCGCCCAGATCAACCTTGCCGGCGCCGGCCACGCCGGCCAGCGCCGTCAGCTGGTCGGCATCCATGTCGGCATGCACGCGCGTTTTGAGGTAATCGGCCAGCACGACGGCATTGGCGGCATCGGCCAGGGCCAGCTTGGCCGTGTCGTCCATCGCGCCCAGCGCCGCGGCGCGTTCCATTGCCAGCCGGGCGAGGGCGATCTCGTGCGCGCGCTCGCCCTCGCGCGCCGCCTCGCCCAGGCCGGCGCGGCGTTCGTCAGCATGCAGCGTCACGTCCTGCAGCGAGCGCGCCTGCAATGCTTCGAGCTCGATCGTGCGCTGCAGTTTGTCCTGCTGGGCCTCGGCATCGAGCCTGCCGGCGCCGCGCCGGGCACCCTCGATGCGCTGGCGCGCCTGTTCGTCTTCCCATTCCTGCGTGCGGCCAGCCTCGCGCAGGCGCGCGTCGTTGGCCAGCTTCAGGGCCTGGTAGCGCGCCTGATACTCGGCTTCGTCGATGTCGCGCATGCGGCGCGCCGCCTCGGCTTCGCTCTCGCGCAGGCGAATCAGTTCGTCACGCTGGCGCGCCGCGTCCTCGATCAGGCGCGCCCCGTCGATCTTGTGGCGGATCTGCTGCTGCAGCAACTGCTGCGAGAAACGCTGCTGCGCCGACTGGCGCGCTTGCTGCGCCTCCTGCTGGGCGCTCGCGACTTCGGCCCGCATGTGCACGCCGGCCAGCGCGCGCAGGTGCTGCCACTGCGCCGCTTCGTCGGCGCGCTGCGCCCCTTTTTGCGCGGCCTCGTGCTGCAGTTCGGCCAGCACCTGGCCGGCGCCCTGCGCCAGTGCCTGCTCGCGCGAGGTCGCTTCGAGGATGCGGCCATACAGTTCGATCTGGCGTGCACGCACGCCATGTGCGCGGTCGGCGCCCTGCAGCGACATCTCGGCGCGTGCGATGGCGTCGTCCTGGCGCAGCTCGGCGCGCCGGATGCGCAGGCGCGCTTCTTCTTCGCTGCGCTTGATGCCTTGCCATTCTTCGGCCGTGTACAGCTCGTCCAGGTGGCGCTTGTGCGCCAGTTGCACGTGCTGCTCGTCGGCCGCGAGCCACATGCTGCCCACGCGCGCGCGGTTGGCATCGTACTTGTCGTGACGTAGCTCCACCGTCTGCACGCTCGTCACGGCCAGGCCGTAGTCGGCCAGCAGAAGCTTGAGGCCGCCCTGCAGCCGTTCGTCGAGTTCTTCGCGCAGCGCGCCGCCAGCGGCCATTTCGCGGATCGAGCGCGCGCCGATGAATTCCAGTGCCAGCTGGCGCACCGGATGGGCGAGCAGTTCGCGCAGCTCGGGCGTGCCGATGGTGCCGGGCGTGGTCATGAAGTGGCGCGCAAAGGCCGGGACGTTTTCAATTCTGATGCTGACAGTGAAGCGCACCGAAATCGCAAGCTGCTCGCAGGTGAGGATGTCGTCGAATTCGAATGGCACCGGCAGCGCCGTCGTGCGCGTGACGAGGATTTCGGCGTGCTGGTCGCGCAGCAGATGGTTCAAGCGCGTGAAGAAGCCTTCGAGTTCGTATTCGCCCTGCGGCACTTCGGTCGCCTTGTCGCCCTGCAGAATGAAGCCGCGCGCCGTGGCGGGCACGCGCAGCGTCTTGACGAACAGCCCGGACAGTTCGCGCAGGCCAAAGAACACGGCCAGTTCATCGGGCGCGGGCACCCAGCGGTTCTCGACCAGCACCGGCTTGCTGCGCGGCGCCCCCAGGATCACGCCGCAGCCCGCGCAGTAGCGCGCATCGGCCCCATTCTTGCGCTCGCACCGCGGGCAGCTGGCGCCATTTACTCCGAACATGTGCAACATAGCTGACTCCGTTTTCTCTCTTGCCTTCTGCTTGCCAACCTGCCGACGAACCTGCTGACGAACCTGCTGATTCTAGCAGCGCCCTCTCTGTGGCCGCGGTGCGCTTGCGCACGCCCATGCTCTCAAATAATGCCGATGCGCTCCACACACGCGAGGCTCGCGCCGCGCGCGCGCAGCGCTTCGCGCATGCCCTGCGGCAGCGCGCTTTCCCACGCCTTGGGCAGCAGGATGCGGTCGCCCGGCCCCGCTTCGCGCAGGATCAGCGCGCACTTGGGCGCCAGCGCGTCCACGGTCTCGACCTTGCCCGCATGCCAGGCGCTCGACGTGCCGGTGGCGATCACCCTGCCCCGCGCCATGAATTCGCGGCCACGTGCGATGCGGTCGGCCATCACCAGCGCCAGGCCGTACGAGTCGCCCGAAAAGCCCGTCTCGCCAAAGCGCACGGTGGTTTTCCACTGGCCCTGACCGCGGCCATCGAAGTGCCGGGCGCCGGCCAGCACGGAGCGCACCTGGCCCTGGCGCAGCGCGTCCAGGTCGGGCACGCTGATCGCGTCGTCGTCTGTATCCATCACGCCAGCCAGCGGCCGCACGCTCACATCGACCCAGCCAAGATCATCGTGGTCGCCGCCGCTGTACAGCGGGAACCACGCGCGCGCGCTGGCGGTCGCGGCGCCCGGGTCGGGCTGGCCCGTCAGCGCGCCCAGGTGTGGCAAGCCGTCCGGGCCGCCCGCCAGCACGCCGTCCGGCACATTGACCAGGGCGCGGCCGTCGATCCGGCCCAGGTGCCAGGCGTCGGACCAGCCATTGGCCACCACGGGTCGTGCTGCCTGAAATACGCCACGCACGATGCGGTCGGCCAGCACGGCGGCCAGTTCCCAATCACGTGAGACTGGATCGAACGCGCGGTCGGCGCTGAGCACCACCTGGTCGCGGCTGTCGTACCGCGGCTCGGTGTGGCGCGCCAGGCGCACCACCTGCTGCATCCGCTCGGCCTGCGCTGACGCACCGGGCACACTGCACTTGACGTCGGCGCGGCCCGCACGCGGGCGGCGCGTGGCGGTGATGGTCAGCATGCCGCCGCCCGGCAGGATGCTGCGGCAGCTCGCTTCCAACACGGGCGCCGTCATGCCGTCACCTCGTCCTGCACGTGCGTGACGCGGCGCGCGCCAGTTTCAAGCTCGAGATTGGCGACGATGCGGTCGGCTTCGTCGAACAGCACATCGAGCGGCCCTTCGCCGGCAATCTTCATGCGCGCCAGCAGTGCCCAGGCCTCGTCGAGCGCGGCGGCGGCGCGGCGGCTGTGGCGCGCGCGGCGCAGTTGGTCCTCGGGTGCCAGTGGCTGGCCGGGCGCGGCAAGTTCGAGCGCCGGCATCGTGCCGACCGACAGGCTGACCAGGTCGAGCCGGCGCAGCAATTCCTGGTGCTGGCGAAAACGTACCTGGTCCGCCGGCAGCACGGCCATGCGCACTGCGCACATCAGGCAAGGCAGCTCCAGGAACAGGCGCCGCAGCGCGCGGGCATCTTCGCAGGCCGGCACGAATGCTTCAGCGGGCATTGCCGTCAACGCAGTGGCCGGTTCGGTCGGCGCTGCTGCGGTCGCAAGCACAGTTTGCGCCGCCAGCCGTGCTTCGAGCAGCGCCGGATAATCGTGCGTCGCGCCCAGGTCGACCGGCACGCAATCATCGACCATCACGCCGAAGCGCGTGTACATCAACTGGTTGAACCCGGACCGGAACGTGTTCCATTCTTCGAGCGTCGTGCAGGGCTGCAGTTCGAGATTGCCCTGGGCCAGCTCGCGCTGCAGCGCTGCTTCGGCAAGCCCGCCAAAGCCCGCAAGCTCCACTGCACTACCCGCTTCACTGGCCAGGAACAGGTCGAAACGCTGATGCGTCGCGCGCGGATCGCTGGCGTCGACGGCAAAGCTCACGCGCAGGCCGATCTCGGGCGCGCCGGCAAACGGAACGAGATCGCAGGTGTACGGCCCCGGATGGACGCACCAGGCGGTTTCCCCTTCCAGCGCTGCGATGCGGCTACCGGCCGCCAGGCGCCGGCTGCGGCCGCTGCGGTCGACCAGCACCGCAGCGCATGGCGCAGGAATGGTAATGCCCGACGGTGCCGGCAATGCAATTGCCACGCTGCCAAGCAGCGTCGCGTCGAACGCGTCCTGCCGTGGCGGGCGTCGCAGGGGATTCCTGAACAGTGAACCTAGCATCGTTGTCCTTGTGGGGATTGCGGGTAATGCACTATGTTGATGGAGGGACGGGCGTGACAATGGGTTGCACGTCAAAGCGCGCCCCGTGCCGTTGAAAATGGGTCGCCGGCGCGGCTGCAAACGGCCACGGGCCTTCGCACTCGCCGTCCGCGTCCAGGCTGCCCTGCACGATCACGCTGCCGGCGCCGTCGCGCACGGCGATCGTCGCGCGCGCTGCCAGAAGCTGCGCCGCGCCCGGTGCGGCCGGATCCAGCTGCACGACCACGCCGGGCACGCCGCCCTGGTCGACGAAATGCAGGGACCACATCCGGTCATCCGTGCGCAGCACGTCAAGCGGGGCGCCGCTGTCGGCCGCGCGGAGCAGTCCCGCACTGCCGGTCCAGGTCATGTGCTGCGTGCGGCGCACATCGGCCAGATGGCGCATGCGGCGCAGTGTCAGGGGCGACGCCTGCAACGCCGCGCGTTCGTTGTGCGTCAGCGGCCGGCTGCCGCTCAGTGCCTGCAGCAGGACGGCATCGGCCAGCATCAGGCCATCGCCCTCCACGCGGCGCGCCAGCAGCGCGCCGGCTTGCAGTTTGCGATCCAGATTCGTCATGCCCATCGTTGTTCCTCCTGTGTTCCAGCCACCTCGTTCAGGCGCAGTATCGCGGCGTCGCGCCGCTTGCGCAGGGTTGGCAGCGAGACGCCGTCGAGCTGGGCCAGTTGGCCCATCGTCGGCAATTCGCCCGTGGCGGGATCGCACCATTCGGAAGGGTAACAGTCGTCGAATGGCCCGAGCATCTTGAGGTACACCGCCAGGCGTACCGGCAGGCTGTCCTGCGCCATCCGGCACGCCGCCCAGCTGGCGCGGTCCTCGACCGTCGCTGCCACTACCAGGTAGTTGGGGGGGAGTGAAACGCAGGGCGCGATGGAGGTCAGTGGTGCGGTCATTGGCGCATCGACTTCCGGCTCTGCATCCAGATCGATGTCCAGCGCTTCCTGGCGCGCTTCAAGAATCTGGTCCGGGCCCGGCGTACTACCCTGTTCGGACTCGTTCAGAACGCGCCAGTAATCGTCGAGCCAGGCGTCAGCGGCGCATGCGTCCAGCAACCAGTCACTGTCACGATTGGCCGACAGCGCGTCGTACTCGCCGATTTCGCGCAGCATCGCGCCGATCTTGTCGGGACTGGTCTTCAGGCTGGCGAAGCGTTTTGAGCGCGTGTGCAATGGCCCGGGCGCGCCCGTATGCGCTTCCAGGCTCTCGCTCCAGCGCATGATCCATTCCGGCTTGCAGTCGCCGATCGAGCGCAACTGGCGCACTTCGATCGGCATCGCCTCGACACTGCGGCCCAGGATCGCGCCGACCTGCGCCGCGTGTTCGCGCCAGCCCTCGAACAGGCGCGCGATGTCGTGGTACGCCGTGTCGAGCATCCGGTAGGCGTACATGCGGTTCGGGCTGCAGGGCCGGCCGCAGGCGACCTGATAGTGATCGCTGTCGACCTTGTCGCGCAACACCGCATACAGGTCATTGAATTTCTTGCGCAGCAGCGCTTCGCCGCCCGGTTGCGTCCAGAACGGACCGATGCGCGCAGATTCGGTGGTCACGGCCGTGCACAGTGCGGCCCAGTCGGCGGGCCGCGCCTGCAATTCGTAGACGAGGCTCAGGGCGAGCTCGGCGGTGGTCTCGCCGTAGCTGTTGCCGGGAGCATGCGCGCGGCTGCCGCCCGCGTGCAGGATCGGTGCGACCGCCTCGACGTACGCAGCCAGCGACGCGTCCGTATCGGCGCCCAGCAGGGTGGCGGGGTCGATGCGGGCGAGCGCCTGCAGGGAACACTGACCCAGCAACTTGCGGACCTGCTCCCAGCCGTGCTCCTGATACCGGGTGCCCGGTAAACGCATACCTTCCTCGTCCTCGATTTCGCTGCGCACGTGTTGCACAGTGAAATAGATGATGCCATACAACTACAGCATTCATGCGCGCTGGAGACCCCTATTTGTGCCTCTTTTCCAACGACTGCCCGGCCATGGATGCCAGCAGCGCCGCCACGACCGGCGCCGCATGGCCGCCACCTGTCAACGCCGAGTGGCTCACAAAAGCGGCAAATGCGAGCCGGCGGGTCTGGCCCGGCAAGCTGCCCGGCTCCAGGTAACCCATGAACCAGACCGTCGCCAGATCGTCATTGCCGACCGGCGCGGTGCCCGTCTTGCCATACAGGCCGGGTCGCAGCGCAGCGAATGCCGGGCTGCGGAATGCACCGGCCGCCGTACCGTAGTCGATCACCCCCTTCATGCCGGCGCGTGCGCGGTCCAGCCGCACGCCAAGAGGCGCGCCCTGGCTCGACGCAGCGTCGCGGCCGTCGAGCGCGAGCAGCAGGCGCGGCGTCACGCTGCGCCCTTCGCCGACACCCGCAGCCACCAGCGCCATTTGCAGCGGCGTGGTCTGCATGCGCAGGCCAATTGCCATCTGGCGCAGCTCATGGCGGCTGTGGATCGGGTCAAGCTGCGATGCGGACGCCGACAGCGCATCCCAGTCGCCCCAGCGGTAATCCGGTGGCAGCAGGCCACCATCGAGCCGCAGCGGCTGGCCAAAGCCCAGGCGCGCCGCCATTGCCGCGACCGGACGGGCCGCCTCGAGCGCTCCCGGCTCCAGCGCGGTGGCGCCCGGCATGCCGCCGTCGGGCTGGCCGAGCAGCGTGCGGTCGCTCAGTTCGCCGGTCCAGGCGAACCACGTATTGACGCTATGCGCCATCGCGCCGGCCAGGCCCAGGCGGCCGTCGGCCGCGCGCGCACCGGTGATCTGGTCGCGGAAATTGGTGATGCGGGCGCGCGTGCCACTCGCCGGGTAGCTGGGCGCATCGGTGCGAAAGTCGTAGCCGCCATCGCCCGCGATGCGGTCGACCTGCGGCAACGGCAAGCCGCCCAGCAGCGCGTCGAGCTGTTTGTCGCCGCGCGCGGCCTGCTCGAGCCCGAGCGCGGTGATCACTTTGAAGGTCGAGCCGGGCGCGCGGTGGGCGCCGCCGTCGTGCTGGAATGCGGCGATCCGCAGCGGGCTGCGCGCCGGGTCGGCGCGGTCGAAGTCGCGCACCTCGGCCCAGTTGTCCGGCGCAGCAGTGTGGCCGCCACTCGATGCGGCCGCCAGGATGTCGCCCGTGCCGGCGTCGAGCAGCACCAGGCCGGCGCGCCGCTCGGCGGGCGCGGGCTGGGCGCCACGGCAAACGCGCCCGTCCCATTGGCCGGCCTGCTGGCCAATGCAGTCGAGCAGCACCTGGGCCCGCGCTTGCAGCGCCAGGTCGAGCGTCAGGCTCGCGGCATGGTCGCTCCCGCCCAGGCGCGCCAGCATGCCAGCCACGCTGCCGTCGTGCTGGCGATGCACGCCCAGCAGCGGCGCCAGGCCGGCCAGCGTGGCCTGGACCGACGGCGCGCCATCCTGCCACAGGGCCTCGCCATTGCGGTCGACCAGGCGCACCGCGGCGCCAGCGGGCCGCACGCTGCGGCTGCCAGCCGGCAGCGCCTGCCACGCGAGCACGCCCCGCTCGACCTTCAGATGGCGGTAGGCGGCGTCGGCACCGCCGGACAACCTCGCCAGGTCGAGCGGCTCGATCTCGACCTTGACCGACGTCGCGCCCGGCAGTGGCGACAGCAGCAGGTGCGCCACGGCGCCGGCGTCCGGACAGGCGCGCCCGTCGCAGACGCCACGGGCCGCTACCGTGGCGCCCAGCACACTGCGCACGCGGCCGGCAACCAGCAGCTCCAGCGGCTTGCCTTCTGCTCGTGTGTTGAGACTTACCAGACTGTCACGCCGCCCGCCTTCCCAGCCGCCGACACGATTCCAAGGCGCCCAGTCTTGCGGCAACTGCGCGAACAGGCGCATCGCCGCCAGTGGCAAGCCGGCCTCGCGCACGGCCGGGCTGCCTGCCACTGCCGCTTGCCAGATTGCCGTTGCGCCGGGCCGCACGCGCCACGCCACCAGCCGCCGTTCGCTATTGAACACGCGCACCTGTTCGCGCACGAAGGCGCCGTCGGCCCGGTGATGCAGGCGTTCGAGCAGGCGCCGGTCACCGGCGTCGAGCTGAAAATGCTGCCAGCCGGGCAGCGGCGCGCGCACGGATTCGTCGGCCTGTAGCCAGGCCAGCAAATCGCGCGGCGCCAGTTCGATCAAGCCGTCGCGGCCAAGGCGCAGCAGCCCGCGCGCCCGCAGCGCCTCGAACAGCGCCTGGTCTTCGAGGCCGGCGCCCGGGGCCAGCGGCACAGTCCGGACGCCGGGACGCAAACGGAGCGACACCGGCGCACCCGCTGCAGGAAATGCCTGTACGAGCGCCGTCGCCGCCCCTTGTTGACCAGGTTGAAAATGCTGCAGCACCAGCTCACCAGCCTGCGGGCAGGCGCCGCTCGGCTGGCGCGTGAACCGCAGCGCTTCGCCGCGCCACAGCAGCCAGCCCGCACCGCCCAGCGCGGCCTGGCCCTGGCGCGCATGCGTCGCCACCCCGCCCGTCGCATCGCTGATCCAGCTGGCGGTGCCGAAGCCGGCATTCCAGGCGATGGCCAGGCCAGTCACGGCGTTGCCCGCGATGTCGATGCGCGGCATGCTGGAGCCGTCGCGCGCCAGCAGCACGCTGCGTGGTGGCCCATTGCTGCTGCGCGCGAGCACGGCCGCTTCGCTGAACGGATAACCGACGCGCAGCGGCAGCAGCCGCCCGTTCGCCGGATCGAGCATCTGCCCGCACAGGTCGACCCGCACCGCCGGCCCGGCCTGCATGCCGCTCGCAATGACGAGCGCCAGCGCGCCGCGCTGGGTCAGCGACACGCCGCTGTCCGCCGGCACGACAAGTTCCAGACCCGGTGCCAGCGGCTGCAGCACCGCCAGCGCCTGCGCGCCGGGGACGTCCTGCGCATCGTTCGGCAAGGCGCGCGCATGCAGCGCCAGCGCGACCGCGCCGCCCATCACGAGCGCCAGCGCGGCCCAGGCCCAGGCCGGACCAAGCGAGATGGTCCAGCCGCGGCGCAGATTGCGGGCGCGCCGCCGCGCCGTGCGTGACGCAGCGATGTTGCGGGTCAGGGTGACGAAGGGGCCGGTCATGCACGTTTCCCGAAGATAGCGTGGCGCCCATGCGCCCTTGCGCAGGACTAGCGGAGGGCGGGTGAAACCGCTGAGCGGATCGGGGCGGCGCGCACAGGTCCAGGGCCGCCCTGATGCAGCTCACCCCCCGTTTTCTGCCACTCGTCGCACGCCGCTGGAAGCGGTGCCGTGACGCGCCTACAGTACACACATCGACACACCACTCAACCACCAAGGAGAAGCAAAATGAACGTCCTCAAACACATGGAAGCCGTCTTCATCGCCGCCGCCCTGATTGCCGTTCCTGTCGGTTATCTGGCCAAGGTATCGGACGCCAACGCCAACGCCTTCACTGCCAGCAGCGCGGCCATCGCCAGCGGCGCCAAGGTCGCCACCGTGACCGTCACCGCCAAGCGCCTGAGCAACGCCGAGAAGTCGCAATTGCTGGCGCTGGACACCGTCACCGCAGCGAGCCGGCTGTGACCTCGGTTTGTCGTCGCAGCGCCGCCAACAGGCGGCGCGCGGCGGCCAGGTGGACGGCAAACGCCACCAATCTGTGTCAGATGTAATAACTTGCTTCAGGCTTCGCGTCACCGATCCCGGATTGCTATATTCCGCTTATCCGCTTACGGATCTGGAGACGACCATGAAATCCCCGCTTATTCTTGCAGCCCTGATCGCCATTGGCTCGGCTGCCACCATCCCGCTGTCTGCACAGGCCCAGCCACATGTCTCGGTCGTGATCAGCAACGCCCCGCCCGCCCCCATCTACGAGCGCATTCCCGGTCCGCGTCGCGGCCACGTCTGGGCGCCCGGCTACTGGGAATGGCGCGGCCATCGCCATGACTGGGTGCCCGGCCATTACGTCGTCGCGCGGCCCGGTTATGTGTACGCGCCGCCGAGCTGGCACCATCGCGGCAATCGCTGGGTGATGGAACCGTCGCGCTGGAACCGCGGCCCGGGCCGCCACTACGGCCCGCAGCCGGTGTATGTGCGCGGCCATGACGGGTATGACCGCGACCGTGGCTATCGGGACCACCGCGATCGTGATCGCGATCGGCATCACGGTCGCGGGCGCGGACCGGACTTCGACCGCGACGGCGTCCCGAACTACCGTGACCGCGATCGCGACAATGATGGCATCGGCAACCGCCATGACCGGGACCGCGATGGCGACGGCGTGCGCAACCGCCACGACAGCCGCCCGGACAATCCCTATCGTCGTTAATTGACTTCCTGGCGTTTCAGGTGCTTGTCCAGAAACGCCAGGATCTTCGCGCTCGCTTCGGTCTGGTTTTTCTTCTTCGAGAAACCATGGCCTTCGTCGTCGAACACGACGTACTCCACATCGACCTTGTTCTTGCGGACCGCTTCCACGATCTCGTCGCTCTCGGGCCGGATCACACGCGGATCGTTGGCGCCCTGGATCACCATCAGCGGCTTGATGATACGGTGCGCGTGGAACAGTGGCGACGTCTCGACCAGAAATGCCTTGTCCTTGACCGGGTCGCCGATTTCGTCATACAGCGCCTTGCGCTGCGCTTCCCAATACGGCGGAATGCTCTCGAGCGTACGTACCCAGTTGCTCACGCCAAAAATGTCGATGCCGACCTTGAATGCCTCGGGCCGGAACGCGAGCGCCGCCAGCGTCATGTAGCCGCCGTAGCTGCCGCCCATGATGCCGATGCGCTCGGGGTCGATGTACGACTGGCTCGCCAGCCACGTCTTCGCTTCGATGCAATCCCACAGCGGCTCCATGCCGTGCTTGCGATCGTCCGCGCGGAAGAACGTCTTGCCATAGCCCGAGCTGCCGCGGTTGTTGATGCCCAGGACCGCATATCCGTGATTGACCAGGTACTGGATCTGCGCGCTGTAGCCACGCATCGTCTGCCCGCCCGGCCCGCCGTGCACGTACACCACTGCCGGCACCTTCGCATTCGGCGCCGCGCCCTTCGGCTTGTAGTAGATCGACGGGATCACCGTGCCGTCGAACGACTTGAAGCGCACGACTTCGGCTTCCACCAGGTCGTTCGGATCGATAGCCGGGTTCAGGCTGCGCGTGAGCTGGGTGGTCTTCTTGCTGCCAAAATCGTGCACGTACAGGTTGTTCGGCGAGCGGTCGCCATTCAGATAGAACGCCATCAGGCGGCCGCTGGCCGAAAACGTCACCTGGCGCATCTCGCCGCCCGGCAGTTTCGGCAGCGTGACCGGTTTGCCGGCGGCGTCGAATACGCGCACGTCGATGCTGCCGTCGCGGTTGACGATGCTGACCCGGTTGGCGCCATTGCGTGAGTAGCTCGTATCGAGCAGGTCCCAGTCGGCCTTCTCGACATCGCTCGTCGCACCACTGGCCAGGTCGTATGCGGCGATGCGTGTGAACTCGCCGCCGGCATTGGTGGTGAACAGCAGGCGTTTGGATTGCGGATCGAACGTGGCCGCCGAGTGGCTGGCCGGCGCGGTATGCGGCGTGATGTGCTTCATCGTGCGCGTGGGCAGGTGGTACACGTAGACGTCGCTGTCGGACGTGGTGCTGGACTTGTCGAACGCGAGCCAGTTGCCATCGCGGCTGATGTCCGAGACGTTCATGCCGCTGTCGTTCCGGTACACCATCGTGCGGTCGTAGCTGCCCGCGTCGTACAGATAGATGTCGAAAAATTTCGGATCGCGCTCGTTGGTGGCGACGTAGAAGCCGCTGCCGTCGGGCTTCCAGCCGGCGAACGAGGCCTTCAGTTTGCCGGGTGTCAGGTCGCGCTCCTTGCCGCCCGGTTCGAGCACGTACAGGTGATTCTGCTCGTCGCCGCCCGTATCGCGCGTGAACAGGATGCGGTCGT
>Ga0308163_10000995_pt1 | contig 36205 bp, 32 predicted proteins | sample PhyTR1_FD_201037 | JGI IMG/M metagenome (GOLD analysis project Ga0308163, IMG submission 201037) | Phyllosphere microbial communities from UC Gill Tract Community Farm, Albany, California, United States - DLSLT.R1 | ecosystem: Host-associated > Plants > Phyllosphere > Unclassified | place: USA... | reverse complement strand
TGTTGCTCATGGGGTCGCAGATAGTGGGGGTCCTCTCCGCAACTGCGCTGGGCAATACTGATCAAGAGTCATTGGAAAACGCTTCTTGGGTTGCCAACAACGCGACACAGTACAACTTCCTGAATCACCAGGATGTAAAAGACCTCGAGAAAGCGCTTAAGGAGTGTAAAGACAACTGTGATGCTGTTCGAGCTGAGTTTGCCAAGCGTGATGCGGATAACACGGCGCGGCTCAATAACTGTTGGGCGACCGGCGATTGCGCGCAGATCAAGGCTGAGATTGATGAAGGCTCTCTTGCACTAAATAAACTTTGGGAAAATGACGATTCGGGGATCACAGATCAATTCCTTCATAGCAATATCGCCGACTCGACCAACGCTAGGACGCGAGCGGTCCTCGACCACCTTCCGAAAGGGGATCCGGCTAATGCGGTGAAATTGTTGGCTGCAGCGGGAATTATTGCTCTTGCGCCGGAAGCGATTGGTTTGCTTGGACAGTTGGCCACGAGAGGTGCAGCTACTTGTGCAGCAAACCCAGTGCTGTGCGCGAACGAAGTCGCGATCTGGACCGCTGAGGCAGGAATGTCGGAGGCACTTCCCGTGGGGTTAGGGGCCACAGCAGGTGGGGCCGCAGCCAAGGAACTGAGTGATCTCCGCGGTTTGATGGAGATCGAAGCGAAAACTGGGGCTAAGCTAACGGCTGAGCAGATTGCGGCAGTCGTTAGGCCGGCAGCGATAGGTTCAGAGGGGGCAGCCACCGTTGGAGGTCAGGCAACCTCTACATTTTTGAAAGATTTTAGCGAGAAAGTTCTTAGTCATAACACCCAGATTGGCGTGCGTAATAGTAAGGCGGGGACGATTTCTGGTGCTCATAACAGCGATGCCTTCTTGGAGTCGGTTGAAAAAACTGGGGCAAAAATCTCCAACAAAACTACGGATGTCCGTTATCCTGGCCTTGTGGAGTATAGTTATCAGTTGCCTAAAACTAACACTCGGGGCGAGTTGGTCAGTGGGTACAAGTCCAAATCCACCAAAACAACTTATGATTCGAAAATTCTGTCAGATATCAAGGTGGCTGATATGTCGAGCAGGGCGGCAGTCGAAGCTGGCTCTTTGTTCAGAGCTAATCCAGCCATGAGGGAGGCCAGTATCAAAGTTGATGGCTATTACTTTCAAGTGACGCGTGATAGCAAAACTGGAGATATAACAAACTCATTTATTACTATGCCGCCGAGGACGAAATAATGGCTGATTTGGTTTGGTTAGAGGTTCTCAAGGAATCATTTTCTTCAACTGACGCAGATTATGAGGGTCTTTACGAGTTAATTGAGGCTTCTATCGTAAGAGGGAGGACTAATTTTCCTGCGTTCATCTACGACGCTTCGCAGGGACATGGGTTCTCAGTGGCTGAAGGTTTTTTTTACTCGCTTGATCAGGATTGGGACGATCCAGAAGAATTCAATGAGGTAAGTTTCTTCTTGGGGGAAGCGTTAACTTCTAGCATACCTGTGGCTGACTACGTTTCTCTGATGAAAATTGCAGCTGATGTTTATTCTGCTTACTTTCCAGATGAACGCGATGGAGTTCAAAGGTCTGCTGAAAGATTAGAAAAGCGTTATTCACAACAAATGGAGGAGATAAACGGGGACAGACCACCTTTAAATTCTCGTCCAGCGTAAAAGCGGTGGCGACCTGAAGCTCAATGCCGGTCGCGACATCAACGTTGTCGCCATCGCCGAAGCTACCGGCAACCTTACCGCCGAGGCCAAGCGCGATATCTCCCTGTCTCGGCCGGTGATGAACACAACGTCGAAATCCACAGCAGGCACGGCAAGAAACGCGTCCATGAAGAGGACGACCACTCTTTTCAGGAAGCTGCTGATTCATCGCCGGCGGCGACGCAAATACCAGCCCGGACCTCGACACCACACTGGTCGCGGGGAAGATCTGCACAGGCAACGAAGCCTACGTCTACGCCGGTAATGATCTGAACCTGCTGGCCGCGCAAAGCAAGGGCCGCACCCTCTACGACAAGAAGGAGTAAAAGCGTGAGTTGTCCCCCGTCGCGTGTCATAACTATGGAAATGATCAAAGCCTCTACAGAAAGCGGTAGCGCAGTTATCGTAAACGTGAAGACAGAACTGGGCGGCTGCCTGCGTTAGTTATCGACTCCGTAAAGAACGGAATGGCAGGAATTCGTGATCCGTGGCCGTTAGGAGTGGGGTCAAGTTATGCCGTACCCGCGAATGCGTTAGAGGATATTCAAAGCGGCGGCGTGATTGTTCATCCATGAGGAATTGAAGTTATGCAAAAGAAATGCGATTTGTTTTTATGTGAGCCGGTTAAAGCTTCAGGGTTGAAGCTCATCAGTTTATTTGATAAAGGTTTCAGGCCGGATAACGGGTTGATTTATTCAGGCTATCTATTTATCAGTGTTGATAGGGTTAAGTTGGTGGCGGTGGTTTCTGATTTTAGAAGGCATCACATACCTTGTTTTAGCGTGCCAGTCGAATATCGAGAAAGCCGAATTTCTTCTACGGTTGCGTTTGAGTTGGCGCAGACACATGTCACGAATCTCGGAAAAATTAGTATAAGTGAACAAGGACAAAAGCCGCCTTTGTTTTGGTCCTTCACCTTGGGATATGATAACGCTGTAGAGAATAAAGCGGGCGGTATAATCATGGTCGATCGTCTCGATGGTCATATTTGGACTGCTGGAGAATATGAAGAGTATATGTATGATTATAATAATATTTTCTAGGGGTTAAATGGGGACTGACTAAGTTTAATGTAATTGGTCTGCCTCCCTTTTTTCACAAATCTACTTTAGGCTGTGCGCCTGATGACGCAGGAGCAGGGTTTGCAAAGGTTCCTTGAAAGTCAGAGCGTCAGATGGCCGGAAGTCAACATCTTTATTCGGTGCGACGGTAAGGCAGTTCGATAATAATAATTTACCGCTCACAGGTATCGGTCTGCCTTATGGTTCGGCACTGGGTGTGTACACAGGTGGAGTGGGCGGAAAAGTGTTTGACTTTTATAAGGAGGCGAGCGGTGCGAAATAAAAATATTATTCTAAGGGGGATTATTTTCTTTAGCGTGATCGGATTTGTTTGGTCCGCGTTTCTTCTGGTATCGCTGCTTTTAGTTTTTTTGCTTATGGCAGTTTTGTATCTGTTTTTTGAACCGGATTTCAACATGGTATTCAAGTGGTTTGGGCTGCCTCTTTCAGTTCTTCTGTCAGTGCGTTGGATCTACAAGAACTTTTATAAAGTTAAAGACTATGTGGCGGGGTGAGTGTTTGTTTTCTCTTCTATCAGGGAAAACCAAAGGGGGCATGATCGAATGATCCATGCCCCGCGTGTCCATGGTCCTACAGAAGTATGGGGTCAGCATGAGCCAGCTATCAAAGCTGAACCAGGTTGCCGACGCATGCAGATCTCTTCACTCATCCAATATCTTGATTTTCTGTAGGAAAAATCGGGGACCCCTCAGGGGCAGACCTTGGGGGATCCCCTCAAAGCCATTTTAGGCTCTGCGGTTGACGATGTACCTCATCACGCAGAGCTTTCGCCAGTTTTTCCTGGTATTCGCTGTTCCTTTTTATGTGCGGTGAGCAGGTACTTCGAGGTGTTCAGAGATGAAAGCAGTTTCTTACTATGATGCGATACCAGACACTATGACGGCCGAAGACTTGCGCCACGAGTTTTCCAGCATCATCGATAGCATTCCCATTCAGCGCAAGAAAAGAGGCGAGTGTTTACAGGCATTATGGGCGTTGAGTGATCGCCAATGGCACAGTTATACCGTACTGGAGGAGCCGTTGAAGACGCAGCTCGACACTTTTTTGATTGCTTGCTGGGACGGCTTCGACCTTGCTTGTGTTGAGCTTGCCATTTCGGTCAGCGCAGGGCTTGGGCTTCAGGGCACGCACGATTTTATTTTAAGTCGTAAAGCTGACGAAGTTTCGTTTGAAGTTGCAGAAGCTATCGAAGACGCCATCGCTCAGCTTGGTACAGATGTGAGTGATCCGTATTCAGGCATGCGCCTCAGTGCGGGTGAAGGGTTTAAGCGCAGCAATTGAGTAGGGCGGAACATAGAAAGGCACTGATCTCGTTTAGTAAGCGTTCCGCAAGTTGTGACCCGTCCCTCATTTTGTTTTGGGATGACCAGACAAAGGTATAAAAGAAACATCTATGGACTCGAACATATACGGGCTTTTAAACGATATCCCGGAGCATGCTGATTATGCTGTCGAAGCCGGAGACCTGGATTCAGAGGGGATAAATGGGGACAGACCACGTTTAGAAAGCACTCCACTCCAAGAACGTGGGTCTGTCCCCGGGAAAAAGGGTGGCAAACCACGTTTTAATGTAATTGACTGCAACAATACGTAAAAATTTGCCGTCATGTTTACCTTGCGGCCCGCTAAGCTTTCAGTTCGACCAATTGAAAGGATTCATCAATGCCGCGTAGAGCCCGAGTTTTGATACCAGGCGTACCGCTCCACTTGATTCAGCGAGGAAACAATAGATCTGTCTGTTTTTTTACCGAGGAAGACTACCATTTTTATCTGGAGCTGTTGGCTGAGCAGGCGTCGAAAAATGACTGTGATGTTCATGCGTGGTGCTTAATGACCAATCACGTTCATTTGTTAGTCAGTCCTCATCATGCCAATAGCGCAAGCCTGCTGATGAAAGGTATTGGCCAGAGATACGTTCAATATATAAATCGCGTGTACAGACGCAGTGGAAGTTTGTGGGAAGGCCGGTATCGTTCATGCCTTGTTGAGAGTGAGCGATATTTATTGTGCTGTTATCGGTACATCGAAATGAATCCGGTGAGAGCGAAAATGGTAGTTCATCCAGCCGAATATCGCTGGTCAAGCTACCGTGTTAATGCACAATCAGAGCGCTCGCACATTGTTACCCCTCATGCTCAATACTTGGCGCTTGGAGTGCAGGGCGGGCAACCGGCAGATGCCTACCGCGAACTGTTCAATAAAGACTTAGAGTCAGAAGTGGTTGACCAGATTCGTACCGCGACCAATGGGAATAATGTTTTTGGCGGTTCAAAGTTTGCTGTTGAAGTGGAGGCAATGATCGGTCGTCGTGTGCAGCGAGGGAGCCCGGGACGGCCGAAAAAATCGACCATTTAGTAAAAGGTGGTCTGTCCCCGTTTTTTCTTTTTAATCATCCTGATATGGCGAATCAGGGAACATTTAAAGTGTTTAATCCTGGGAAACCGCAATGAGCAAGCAGTGTTTTATGGCGTGCGAGCAGTGTGGAGGGGAGCTGTCTGTCTACAGAGAAGGCAGCGCCCAAGGAGTAAAATGTTCTCAGTGCGGTTGGTCGGTAGTTACAACCCACATTCCAGAGATTAAGGTGGACGAGACTCAGTATGAGGTGCGCTGCCGGGGTGACTATCAGAATAAAGCCCATGTAAAAGCTGTTTCTGAAGTTACAGGCCGTAATTTCTTGTCTTCCAGAACTACTCTCCAGCAAGATCTTGCTCTGGTGTTTGTCGGTCAAGCGGAGAAGGTTTTGCAGGTTAGAAATACTCTTGTTTTTGCGGGAATGACGTGTGAGATTACGCCTGATTTTCGCTGGGTATGAACGTTGCAAATAACCTCGGACAGATCACGTTTAGAAAGCGTTGCGAAAACGTATTCTGTGGGGTAAATGGGGACAGACCACGTTTAGAAGGCACTCCAAAACGTGGTCTGTCCACGTTTCCTTCCCCCGGAATGAAATCAGTAAAAGAGGTGAAATAATATGAAGCGCTCTCTCTCTTGGACGGTCGGTTTTGGCGGAACCTGTGAAGGTGGCACGCAAAGAGATCCATCTTGGAATGATGTAGTTGCGCACCTTGAAGAATCCTGCCGAAGTTTGGGGAGTGTAACCCTGGATATTGAAGAATTAGCAGGCTTCGAACTATTGACATTGCAGGTTGTTGCAGAGAGAAACAAGTACGCGCTGACTCTCGGCGTTGATGATGGCGATGACAACGATGTCGAAGTATTTTGCGGCGATAAAAATCGTGGCGGAATCATTCATATCCAAGGCGACGCCGTTGCTGGTTCAGCCATCTGCTCAAATTTTGAGATTGTCGTAGAGATATTCAACCAGCTCTTCGACAGTGGCCGAGTGTCGCCAGCGCTCATGAACTGACGTTTGGAGATAAACGGGGATAGACCACCTTTCATTTCGCGTCGAGCGTATAACGCGATGGTGACCTGAAGCTCGATGCCGGTCGCGACATCAACGTCGTCGCCATCGCCGAAGCTACCGGCAACCTTACCGCCGAGGCCAAGCGGGACATCAACATGTCCTCGGCCGGTGAGGAACACAACGTCGAAACCCATAGCGAGGACGGCAAGAAACGCCTCCATGAGCAGTACAACCACACCGTTTAAAAAGCTGTTGAATTAATCGCTGGCGGCGACGTAAAACCCAGCTCGGGCCGTGACATCACTTTGATCGCGGGTAAGATCTGCGCAGGCAACGACGTCTACACCGGCAATGACCTGAACCTGCTGGCCGCGCAGAACAAGGACCATACCCTATGCGACATGGAGGGGTAAAACGTGGTCTGTCCCCCGTTTTCCCGTTTTCCCCCGTTTTCCTGGGTACTGGGTAAATGGGGACAGACCACGTTTAGAAAGCACTCTGAAAACGTGGTCTGTCCCCGTTACCTCTCCGATGTGATCACTCAGTTCCGTGACCGCTATCCAAAGATTCAATTGAATGTATTTACGGTGGAAAATTGAATATGCGAGTCGATAGTATGTTTAATCAGGCCAAGGCTATGGTTGCAGGGAACTATAGTTACGCGATTGATGAACTTTGTTTTCGTCCGGAACAAGCGTTTGCGTATACTCAGGACGAATTGGAGCGTCTTATGCGAAAGGATGCTCCTGGCGCAAACGCAGTTCTTCAGACTGCTATTTACATGGAAGGCATTCGTCGAGGGCTAAGGCTGTCAAAGGAAAGTCAATACGCGATTGATATGTTGGAGGTTTTGGCAGATACGTACGAAAAGTGCAGTGTTGAGAGTCTTATAGAAATCGGCGTTGATGATAAAGAATTAGAAATTATCCAGTCTGATATGGACACTGTTAGAAAAGTGTTTTTGTGATGAAAATTATAAGGCCGGGCTTTAACTGCTTTTTGAAGGGTAAATGGGGATAGATCACGTTTAATTCAATTAGCTGAAGCACCGGTACCGTTCATACCTTGTTGAAAGCATTTTTTAGGGGTTGTCCCTTTTTATTCAATTTAGCGTTAGCGAAGTGTCAGAGTAGTGAGAGGTATGTTGGATAAATATTTAGATGAAGTTGTGCGCATTCTGATGAGGGCTGCCGCTAATAAGGTGTGAATCAAAATAAGGGCAGGTTGTCGGCTGCAATATCTGGAGCTTAAAGCACACGAGGATCAACCATTGAGCAATGTTGAAGCACTGAATGCCTTTTTGCGTGAATACGTTTATGTGGAAAGTCTTCACCTGGATTCCGAAGATGGACTTACCGGTTACAACCTGTTGATGACGCTGGCGAAGTCTTCGGATCCTGGAGCAGCGACTATCGCGGTCATATTTTTTAACGTGGGCGGTCTGAACGTGCGGGGATTTGGTGGTGGCCTGACACAGTTCATGGATCTTTGCGTGTCGAAGGTTGAAGGCGGACTGGATCGTATACGCTATGAGCTGGTTGATGAGGAAGAAGAAAAAATAGCCTTAAACTTCCATTCCTTCAAAGTGCTCAGCGAGAATGTCAGCGGCGAATAGGCTGCGAAAGCCAGGTTGCACGAGTTGGTGCCTGTTTACAAAAAAACGCCCCGTCTGAAGCGGGGCGTTTTTTTGGTTTAACCTGCGAAACCTTTAGCGAAACGCCGGCACCACATGCTTGATAAACAACTCCAGCGATTTCTTCTTCTCCTCATGCGGCAAGCTGTTATCACACCAGAAACTGAACTCATCCACCCCCAGTTCCTGGTAGTACTTGATCCGCGGAATGATCTCTTCCGGCGTGCCGATCATCGCGGTCTTGTGCAGGCTTTCCAGCTCAAACTCCGCACGTCCGGCAAACTTCTCTTCCGGGCTCGGCGCGAGGAAGCCGTTGACCGGTGTCTGCTTGTTACCGAACCACGCATCAAAGGTGCGATAGAAACGTGAGATGGCTTTGGCGCCAACTTGCCAGCCGTCCGGGTCATCAGCGTTGTGCACGTGGGTATGACGCAGCACCATCAATTGCGGGCGCGGTACGTCTGGGTTGTTGTCCAGTGCAGTCTGGAATTTGTTCTTCAGGTCGAGGACTTCTTCGTCGCCTTTCATCAATGGCGTGACCATGACGTTGCAGCCGTTGGCGACGGCGAAGTTGTGCGAGTCGGGGTCGCGGGCGGCGATCCACATGGGTGGGTTGGGCTTCTGGATCGGTTTCGGCACGCTGGTGGAGGTGGGGAATTTCCAGATGTCGCCGTCGTGGGCGTAGTCGCCTTGCCACAGGGCGCGGACCACCGGGACCATTTCGCGCAGGGCCTGGCCGCCGCTGGAGGCGGGCATGCCGCCGGCCATGCGGTCGAATTCAACTTGATAGGCGCCGCGCGCGAGACCGACTTCCATGCGGCCGTTGCTGATTACGTCGAGCAGGGCGCATTCGCCGGCGACGCGTAGCGGGTGCCAGAACGGCGCGATGATGGTGCCGGCGCCGAGGTGGATGGTCGTGGTTTTCGCTGCGAGGTAGGCCAGCAGCGGCATCGGGCTTGGGGAGATGGTGTATTCCATGGCGTGGTGTTCGCCGATCCACACGGTGCTGAAACCGCCAGCCTCGGCCATCAGGGTCAGTTCGGTCAGGTCTTCGAACAGTTGGCGGTGGCTGACGCTTTCGTCCCAGCGTTCCATGTGTACGAACAGGGAAAATTTCATGACGCTACCTCGAGTCTTTTGTAATTGGCCGGTCGTATGCGGGCCTGTCGAACTGACGTGAACGCTGCGCGCTCGCGAGTCTTCTCACCATTCAGGCACGCCTTCGAGGACGGCTGTTCGGTTGATTGAATATTGGTATACCATAATACGGAATATCCGCAAAATATTTCTGACCGACACTTCGAACAAGGAAGGCGCAAGCAATGAACATAAAACAAAAACTGACTCTGGCGTTTGCGGTAATCGCCAGCCTGCCGGTGTTACTGGTGGCAGCGCTGATCATCCTCAATGTCCGCGAGGGCGCGCGCGACACCTTTACCGACAGCACCGGGCGCGAGGTGCGTCAGGTGGAAAACGCGATGCAGCTGTTTTTCGAGGGCATCAGCCAGAACGTTGCCTATCTGGCTGAGCATCCGCAACTGCAGAGCATCGACACCAGCCTCAAACGCTACCTGAGCAGTGACGCCGCGCAAGTGCCGATGGGGCCGCAGGATCAACAGCTGTTCAAGCTGTTCGACGGTCTGGCCAAGGCGCACCCGGCCTATACCTATCTGTCCGTCGGCACCGAGCAGGGCGGTTACCTGTTCTGGCCGGGCGATGCGAAGTTGGCGAACTACGATCCGCGCACCCGGCCCTGGTACAAAACCGCGATGGCCAACCCCGGCAAAACCCTGCGCACCGAGGCCTATTACTGGGCGGCGGATGACGTGGTGCTGGTGAGCACCGTGCGCAGCTTCAACAACCAGTTGGGCGGCGATGGCGGCGTGGTCAACATCGATGTGTCGCTCAAGCAGTTGACCGACCTGGTCAAGCAGATTCGCCTCGGCGAGAGCGGTTATCTGATGTTGATGGAAGCCAACAACACCGTGCTGGTCGACCCGAGCGATCCGGCGCACAACTTCAAGAAACTCAGCGATCTCGGCGACGGTTATCAGCAACTGGCCGAGGCGGGCAAAGGCTTGGTCGAGGTGCAATTGGCCGGCGAGGATTACATGGCGCTGGTCTGGCCGTCCCAGGCGTTGGGCTGGCGGTTTGTCGGCTTGGTCAAGGCGAGCGAAGTGATGGCGGGGGCGACGCGTTTGACTTGGCTGATCGGCGCTATCGCTGTGGTTTGCGCATTGTTGTTTGCAATGGCCGGCGCTTGGTTTGCCGGACTGATGGTCAAGCCGATTCGTGGTGTCGCCAGTGGTCTCGAAGGTATTGCTCAAGGCGAGGGCGATCTGACTGCGCGACTGGAAGTACGCGGGCAGGATGAAACCGCGCAACTGGCGGGCTGGTTCAACCAGTTTCTTGAAGCGATTCGTACGTTGATTCAGCGCATCGGCCAGGCAGCGGGGCAGATTCACAGTAGCTCTGGCAGCGCCACTGAAGTCTCGGCGGAAATGGCCGACGTCGCTTCGCGTCAGCGTGAGGCGGTGGACATGGTGTCTACGGCGTTTCACGAAATGGTCGCCACTTCCAACGAGGTTGCGCGCTCGTGCAGTCAGGCGGCCGACTCGGCAGACAACGGTCAGCGTCAGGCTCACACCGGGCAGCAGCAGATCGACGCGGCGGTGAGTAACGTCGGGCGCTTGAGTCAGGAGATCGGCCACAGCGCCGAGTCGATGCAGCAACTGGAACAGGACAGCAACGACATCCAGTCGATCCTCGGCACGATTCGCTCGATTGCCGAGCAGACCAATCTGCTCGCGCTCAACGCCGCCATTGAGGCCGCGCGCGCTGGTGAACAGGGCAGGGGCTTTGCCGTGGTCGCTGATGAAGTCCGGGCGCTGGCCAAACGCACTTCGGATTCCACCGGTGAGATTGACGCACTGCTCGGCAATCTGGCGCGGCGCACCCACCAGATGGGCAAGCAGATGCACGCCAGCCTTGAGGTGTCACAGGAAACCGTGGTGTCGATCAACGAGGCGCGGGCGAGTTTTGAATTGATCCGTGAATCGGTTGACGTGATCCGCGACATGAACACGCAGATCGCCACGGCGGCGGAGGAACAGCATCAAGTGGCAGAGGACATCAATCGGCACATCAGCCAGATTCATGGCGATGCGCAGTTGGTGGCGAGCCTGGCGGATTCGACTCGCCAGGATGCGCAGAACCTGACGGCGTTGTCGCAGACGTTGAATCAGTTGGTGAGCCGGTTTAGGACCTGACACGGTCGCCCAGGCAACACCAAGACCTGTGGGAGCGAGCAGGCTCGCTCCCACATGGATTTTCGGCGGATGTGAAAATCACGCCACAACCGGCAACGCACCCATCTTGCCGTGGCAATACACCAGCGGTCCGGCGACCTGCTCGGGGACGATCAGGTTCTTCACCGCGCCGACCATGATCGCGTGGTCGCCACCTTCGTATTCACGCCACAACTCGCACTCGATCACCGCCGTCGCATTGGCGAGGATCGGGTTGCCCAGTTCGCTCAACGTCCACTCGATACCCTGCGCCTTGTCCTTGCCTTTGCGCGCGAAGGCATAGGCCTCGCTTTGCTGCACGCTGGACAACAGGTGAATCGCAAAGCGTTTGTTCTTGATCAGCACGGGATAGGAGTCGGAGCTGTAGTTGGGGCAGAACAGCACCAGCGCCGGGTCCATCGACAGTGAGCTGAACGCGCTGGCGGTCAGGCCGACGATCTGGCCGTCGTCGTCCAGCGTGGTGATGACGGTGACGCCGGACGGGAACGAGCCCATGACTTGTTTGTAAATGGCAGCATCGATCATTGGGTGGTCCTCGGGTGGTGTGACGCGGTTTTTATGGTTTGTAGGTCTGATGGTATACCGTAATACATATCTTGCAAGAGCTTTTCTGGTGAACCGATAAACGTGCCACTTTCGTCGGAAACTCAGTGTTTACGGGGCTTTCAGCTAGCCGGTCAGGGGTGGGATCAGCGAGGATAGCGGATCAGACAGCGACAGAATCAGCGGATCAGGCTTGTGCAAAGTTTGGAATACCATAATATGGTCTGCATCTGAGGGGCGACCCAAGAGTCCTCCCGGTTTGGCTTCATACAAAGATAAAAACAGACAAACTCGAGTTCATGCATATGTCCCAGATGTCCCGGCAAGATCCGTTGATCGAGAATCATACGGTCGATTACGTCCCACTCGCGGAACGCCACGGGAAGGCCCGCGATCTGTTCACTCTTTGGTTCAGCACCAACATCGCGCCACTGCCCATCGTCACCGGCGCCATGGTGGTTCAGGTGTTCCATCTGAATCTGTTCTGGGGGCTGCTGGCGATTGCGCTGGGGCATATGATCGGCGGCTTGGTGATTGCGCTGGCCTCGGCCCAGGGTCCGCGCATGGGCATTCCGCAAATGGTCCAGAGTCGCGGTCAGTTCGGCCGCTACGGCGCGCTGCTGATCGTGTTCTTCGCGGCGCTCATCTACATCGGTTTCTTCATTTCCAACATCGTGCTGGCCGGCAAATCCATCGTCGGCATTGTGCCGGCAGTGCCGGCACCGCTGAGCATTCTGATCGGCGCGCTGGCCGCTACCGCGATCGGTGTGATCGGCTACAACTTCATCCACACCCTCAACCGCATCGGCACCTGGGTGATGGGCGGCGCATTGCTCGCAGGCTTCATCTACATCTTCGCCCATGACTTGCCGGCAGATTTCCTGACGCGCGGCAGTTTCAATCTCTCCGGCTGGCTGGCGACGGTGTCGCTGGGGATCATCTGGCAGATCAGCTTCTCGCCATACGTCTCCGACTATTCGCGATATCTGCCAGCAGACATCGGTATCGCCAAACCGTTTTGGGCGACTTACTTGGGCGCGACGCTGGGCACGATTCTGTCGTTCAGCTTTGGCGCGGTGGCGGTACTGGCGACGCCGGAAGGCACTGAAGCGATGGCAGCGGTCAAGCAGTCCACCGGCTGGCTGGGGCCGATACTGATGGTGCTGTTTCTGCTCAACATCATCAGCCACAACGCGCTGAATCTGTATGGCGCGGTGTTGTCGATCATCACCTCGATTCAGACCTTCGCCAGCCGGTGGACGCCGAGCATCAAGGTGCGCGTGGTGCTGTCGAGCGTGATCCTGGCCGGATGCTGCGTGGTCGCCCTCGGTGCTTCGGCGGATTTCATTTCCGAGTTCATTGGACTGATTCTGGCGCTGTTGCTGGTGCTGGTGCCGTGGGCGTCGATCAACCTGATCGACTTCTACCTGATCAAGCGTGGCAACTACGACATCGCCTCGATCTTCCGCGCCGACGGTGGCATCTACGGGCGCTTCAACCTGCATGCGATCATTGCCTACTTCATCGGCATCATCGTGCAGTTGCCGTTTGCCAACACCTCGCTGTACGTCGGGCCCTACGCCAATCTGGTGGAAGGTGCCGACCTGTCGTGGCTGGTTGGCCTGGTGGTCACCGTGCCGTTGTATTACTGCCTGGCAACTCGCGGTCAGGCGCAGCAGAGCAGGGCGGCCAGACTCGGCTATACCGACTGATCCCAACGGCAACACAGCAGTGCCCGGCCCAGCGCCGGGCATTTTTGTTTGCGTATCTCGGCGGTCAAGCAAATTGGCCATATCGATCCCCTTTTGGCCTGCCGCCTACTGTCATCGCGCTACGCTGTCAGCAAGAATCGAAACCATAACAACAGGCTCGACCTTTTTTGCCCTTGGCTATCGTTACAGCCACTGCCGTGTACAGAACATAAAAACCATCGATCTCACGTCGCATTCGGGGAAACAACCATGGTCACGATCAAACGCATTCTGGGCGCCACCGTGTGGGGCCTGACGCTGCTGGCCAGCGCCGTCCAGGCCGAGCAGCGCGAACTGCGGGTGTACAACTGGGCGGATTACATTCTGCCGTCAGTGCCCAAGGACTTCGCCGAGCAAAGCAAGATCAAAGTGACCTGGGACACCTTCGACACCAACGAATCCCTTGAAGCCAAACTGCTCACCGGCAACTCCGGTTACGACCTGGTAGTGCCGTCCAATCAGTTCATCGAAACCCAGATCAAGGCCGGCGTGTTCCAGAAACTCGACAAGTCGAAATTGCCGAACTGGCAGCACCAGGATCCGGCCCTGCTCAAATTGCTCGACGCCAACGACCCCGGCAACCAGTACGGCGTGCCGTACATGTACGGCACCGTGCTGATCGGCTTCAACCCGGCCAAGGTCAAGGCCGCCCTGGGCGACAACGCGCCGGTGGACAGTTGGGATCTGGTGTTCAAGCCCGAGAACATGGAAAAGCTCAAGGCCTGTGGCGTGGCGATGCTCGATTCGCCGTCGGAGATCCTGCCGCTGGCCCTGCATTACCTCGGCCTCGATCCGAACAGCCAGAACCCGGCGGACTATGAAAAGGCCAAGGCCTTGATGATGAAGATTCGCCCGTACGTGACCTATTTCAACTCGGCCAAATACATGACCGACATTGCCAACGGTGACATCTGCGTGGCGATCGGTTATTCCGGCAGCTTCTACCAGTTCGGCAATCGCGCCAAAGAGGCGGGCAACGGCGTGGTGGTCGACTGGCGTCTGCCTAAGGAGGGCGCGCCGATCTGGTTCGACACCTTCGCCATTCCGAAGAGCGCGAAGAACGTCGCCGAGGCCCACGAATTCCTCAACCACTTGCTCGACCCGAAAGTGATCGCACCGATCAGCGATTTCCTCGGTTACCCGAATGCCAACAAGGACTCGATGCCGCTGGTCAACAAGGACATCACCGACAACCCCAACCTGACCCCGACCAGCGAAGCGCTGAAAACCCTGTATGTGGTGCAACCGTTGCCGCAGAAAATGGAGCGGGTGCGCACGCGGGTGTGGACCAGTATCAAATCCGATAAATAAGAGCACCGCACTTCAAATGTGGGAGCGAGCAGGCTCGCTCCCTCAGGTGGGGTTGGGTGGTGTCATTCGGTGCGGCGTTCTGCCTCGCGGCTGGTCACCAGGCTCAACAACACCGACCCCAGAATCACCGTCCCGACTATTGCCAGCGACCATTCCACCGGCATGTGGAACCACGGCATCAGCACCATCTTGCCGCCGATGAACACCAGTACGATCGCCAGCCCGTATTTGAGCAGGTGAAAGCGGTCAGCCATGTCCGCCAGCAGGAAGTACAGCGCGCGCAGGCCCATGATCGCGAAGATGTTCGAGGTGAAGACAATGAACGGGTCAGTGGTCACGGCGAAGATCGCCGGGATGCTGTCGACCGCGAACATCAGGTCGCTGGCCTCGATCAGCACCAGCACCAGAAACATCGGCGTTGCCCAGCGCACGCCGTTCTGCAGGATGAAAAACTTCTCGCCGTGAAAGCCACTGGTGATGCGCATATGCCCGCGCACCCAGCGCAGTAACGGATTCTTTTCCAGATCCGGTTGATGATCAGCGAACACCAGCATCTTGATCCCGGTGATGATCAGGAATACACCGAAGGCATACAGCAGCCATTCGAACTGCGACACCAGCCACACCCCGGCAAAAATCATGATCGCGCGCATGACGATCGCGCCGAGCACGCCGTACAGCAGCACTCGTCGCTGCAATTCCGGTGGCACGGCGAAGTAGCTGAAGATCATCACGAAAACGAACATGTTGTCGATCGACAGCGACTGCTCGATCAGATAGCCGGTGAGAAATTCCAGGGTTTTCTGCCGGGCGATTTCACCGCCGAATTCACCGTGCAGATACCACCAGAGCAATCCGGCGAAGCTCAGCGCCAACAGGCACCAGGCAATCACCCAGGCCGACGCTTCCCGCACCGACACCCGGTGCGCCTTGCGCCCGCCGAAGACAAACAAGTCGAGGGCCAGCATGGCCAGAACGAAGATGATGAAGGCACCCCACATCCAGGGTTCGCCGATATTGATGTTCGTGGCAGGCATGGCACGCTCCGCTGTCTTGTTACTTGCAGTGTTATCGCTGATTCAACGGCAAGCGCATCACCTGTGGGAGCGAGCCTGCTCGCGAATGCGATGGAACATTGAAGTTGAGGTTGCTGACCCACCGCCTTCGCGAGCAGGCTCGCTCCCACAGGGATCATCTTCTCTTCTCGATCAAAGTCAGACGGGGCCATGCTAGCGACGGATCTGGAGCAAAGAAAAATCGTTTATTTCTGACTGACAGTTCGGCAAAAACGAAGTGTCAGCGGAAAAACTCTCCCGGCGTCTCGCCAAACTGCTGACGAAACGCGGCGATAAACGCCGAGGTCGAGTCGTATCCACAAGCCAGCGCAACGTCGGTCACACGCTCACCTTTTTCCAGCGGGGTCAGGGCGCCGAGCAAGCGCAAGCGCTGGCGCCAGGCGCGGAAGGTCAGGCCGGTGTCGCGCAAAAACAGCCGCGTCAGAGTCTTTTCGGTGACACCGAATTTTTCGCTCCAGTGGCTCAGCGTGGTCTGCTGTTCCGGGTGTTGCTCCAGGCTTTGGTAGATCTGCTTCAAGCGCGGGTCTTGCGGCAGCGGCAGCATCAAGTCGATGGTCGGCGCGTCGGCCAATTGATCTAGGATCACCTGGGCCAAGCGTCCGTCAGGGCCGCTTTCGTCGTATTCCACTGGCACCTGACTGAAGGCGCGAATCAACTCCCTGAGCAAATCGCTGACGCCGAGCACATGGCAATGCTCGGCGGCCCAACCGGTGACACTGCTGTCGATGTACAGGCTGCGCATTTCCGTATGCGGTGCGCTGAACACCCGGTGCGGCACGCCGGCCGGAATCCACACCGCACGCTCCGGCGGCGCGACGAATCGGCCGGCGCTGGTCTGCACTTCGAGCACACCCTGAATCGCGTATGACAACTGCACCCACGGATGACTGTGGCGGCGGGTGAGGGCGCGATTGGGCAGCGATTCGGTGCGTCCATACACCGGGCGCGGCAGGCTGGGCAGCCCGGGAACACTGCGGCGCACGCTTTTGCTATGTCCTTTAGGCGGCATCTTGCGGCTCTTCGGCGTTAGTCGGTAATTGCCAGTCAAGTTAGAGTCGTCGACACGCACTGGCAACCCCCGGATGAATCTCATGACGCGCCCACGTTTTCTGCCCGATAACTTCACGCTGACCTTGATCGGCGTCGTCCTGCTGGCCAGCTTCCTGCCCGCCAGCGGTCAAGTCGCGGTCGGCTTCGGCTGGCTGACCAACATCGCCATCGCCCTGCTGTTTTTCCTGCACGGCGCCAAGCTGTCGCGCGAATCGATCATCGCCGGCGCCGGCCACTGGCGTCTGCATCTGCTGGTGTTCGGCCTGACCTTCGTGCTCTTCCCGATTCTCGGCCTGGCGCTGAAACCGCTGTTGTCACCGCTGATCGGTGATCAGCTGTACATGGGCATGCTCTACCTCTGCGCGTTGCCCGCCACCGTGCAGTCGGCGATCGCGTTCACTTCGCTGGCGCGAGGCAATATTCCGGCGGCGATCTGCAGTGCGGCGGCGTCCAGCCTGTTCGGGATTTTCCTCACGCCGCTGCTGGTGACGCTGCTGCTCAACGTCCACGGCGACGGCGGCTCGACCCTCGATGCGATCGTCAAAATCAGTGTGCAATTACTCCTGCCATTTATTGCCGGGCAGATCGCTCGACGCTGGATCGGCGCGTGGGTAGGGCGCAACAAGAACTGGCTGAAATTCGTCGATCAGGGCTCGATTCTGCTGGTGGTGTACGGCGCATTCAGCGAGGCGGTCAACGAAGGCATCTGGCAGCAGATTCCGTTGTTCGAGTTGCTCGGCCTGGTCGTGGTCTGCTGCATCCTGCTGACGTTGGTTCTGGTGACATCAATTCTGTTGAGCAAAGCGTTCGGCTTCAATCAGGAAGACCGCATCACCATTCTGTTCTGCGGCTCGAAAAAGAGCCTGGCCACCGGCGTGCCGATGGCGCAGGTACTGTTTGCCGGTAGCACCATCGGCGTGCTGATTCTGCCGCTGATGCTGTTCCACCAGATTCAACTGATGGTCTGCGCGGTGTTGGCTCAGCGGTACGCGAAACGGCCGGAGTCGGTGCCGGATTTGATGGCGCAGGTTGATCCGTGATGGCGATCGAGCAATTGGCTATGTTGCCAGGTCCGAGGCTTGCCGTGGGTGTATGACGACTAAAGTTCGATGAATGCCGAGTCGCTCTGATCGTGAACCGACTGTCGCAGCTCGGCCAGCAGGTCCGGGGAATAGACAATGGGCAAACCATGCTCGGTCAAGCGACGACAAGCGTGCTCGACAAAGCTGCCCATCCCACGGCGGTACTGTTTGCCGTCAATCATGTATGGCCGGTAAAACAAACCGCCTTCCAGGCCGCACAGAGGCATGGCGTTGGCAAGGTAGCGCGCTTCCTTGTGTTTGCGCGTCACTGGATAGCCTGCCAGTTTTCCGCTCACCACATCGTCGGTGCGATAAGCCCAGACCTCGATCCACAACGGTGGCGAATGGACGAGGAAATCAGCCGTTGCCCGACCTCCGCCGACACCTGGGAATTGCTCGATCGGAGGATGGTCGATGACCTCGTAATCGGCGAGGTGCAAAAGGTTCGCCACAATCGTTTCCGGCAGGGAGTCGTAGCTGAACCCGTTCAGCCCTCGGTAAATTCCCCAGTTGAACTGTTTCGATATCTCACGTACCCAGTTCTGTGTGGCGGCGTATTTGTATGAGCCCGATGAGGAGCCGTGCCAATCGGATGACGATGCAAACTCGTTGTCGCGTATGTGCTGGACAAGTTCTTCAAGGGTCATGCCTTGCCATACAGCGGTTTGCTCGAAACCCTGCGCGGCGCACAGATCGGCAATCAGGCTTCGTTCGCGGATGTTGCGGATCAGGCTGCCGTAGGCACGCTCCAGCATGGCGAAAGTGTCGAATTTCTCGGCGTGACGAAGCTCGCCGGCTTTGTCCAGCAGTTGCTGATTTGTCAGCCTTGAATAGTTGACGAGCGGTGTCCAGCCGAAACTGGCCATGACATCTTCTTTCAGGCCTAGGTCAATGATGCTGGTGCTTGCGCCCGGGTAGCGCGTGACGAACTCTGCCCATGTCGCGGATTTTGTATCGCGAACGCATTCGATGGCGTCGTGCAGCGAAGCAATTTCATAGCTGCGTTTGAACCGCATGCCCATCTCGGCGAGAACCCGGTGGTGCACGAAGTCGCCAGCGATTCTGCGGCGGCTGATGAAATTATTGACGTCGTTCGGTAGCTTTGATCGAACCGCGCCAATGGTGGTAGCGCCAGCATCGATCGCGTGCTGAAAGGCCTTGCGCAGTTCGTCGTCGGTAAATTCGGCGAGTCGCGTGTTCACAGGCAAGTCCAGCGCCTGTTGCACGACCTCATATTTGCGCACGGGCTTCTTCGCGCCGGTGGGGCTCGCCGCAGAAGGCTGCTTCAAATAGCGCATCGACCTTGGAAACAGTCGCTGACCGTCGGCAAATCTCGTGATGCCATGGGTTCTTAGCAGATCGATATAGTACTGATCCGATTCGCAGGTTCTGTCTGCCGGCAAATACGTATTGCGACAACCCGGGTTGTCGCAATAGGTGTAACCCCGATAACGCACAAGGTCATAACTCCGTGCGTCGTTGCGCTGATCACAGACGTTGCAGGTGATCGAAATGACCTGGCTACGTTTGACCTGTGACTTTCTCTCCATCACTTCGAGCGTACCGTCGAATGTCATTTCAAAATCGATCAGGAACGCCTTGAACGCGTCCAAAGCGGTACTCTCGAAAGAATGACAGTGTGGGCATTGTGCCTCGCTCCACCGCTGAAGTTCGACGAAACGAAGGGCAACAGTGCCGCCACAGACAGTATGCGTGTACTCGACCTTGTCGGCTCGACGGGCAGGCATGCTGGCAGGGAGCGCCAGGCGTTTTGGCGCGCAACACAAAGCGAGTGTCGACAGCGAGAGTTCAGCTGAGCGGGGTTTTCTTCGGGTGGCGTCGGCTTGGAAAAAAGTGCCTTTCTTGGAAGATAGCGCGCGCGAACGCACCGTATGCCAGCTTTGGGTCATCACGGCATCACCTTTTTTCCAGCGCAACAGGTCCTTGGCAGAAATCGTCAGACGACGCAGTTCCGTCTGGCCCTCCTGATCGTGGGTAACGTCATCCAGTCCCAGTCGGGTGGCAATGGTCTTGAGATACAGCAAACTCAACTTGCCCCGTGGATGGCATGGAATAAAGCAACAATGGCGTTTATCGCTGAGCAAGGTCTTGGAGTTCTTCAGATTCACCATGCCGCACGAATGGATAAGTTCGTGCACTGACTGGCCGTTGCTGTGCTGGCCACTGAGGCGCTCGTAGCCAGCCGCGTGGATGATATCGAGGATGTGCTGATCGCTGTATTCGGATAGACGGGACATGTAAGTGTGCTGGCTCAAGGTAGTTTCAGACATTTGATCCACGGGTGCAGTCAGTGTCGAGTGCTATCCGATACCGGAATACTTGACCGCCGCTGCCGCCCGCGTCGGTACATCCAGCGTGCGCAGCAACGAAGACACATGGATGCGTACCGTGAACGGGGAGATATCCAGTTCACGGGCAATTTCCTTGTTGGTCTTGCCTTGCGCGATCAATCGCAGCACGTCCTGCTGACGCGGGGTCAGCGTCGTCGCAGTTTCCAGCGGCAACAGGCCGGACGGCGCCGACTTTACCAGTACTTCACCTTCACGAATGGCCAGAATCGCCTGGCCGATTTCATCCGGCGCAATGTTCTTGCCGATAAAACCGTCAATGCCCGCCGCCATGACTTCACTGATCAGCGCCTGATCGTCAACCATCGACACCACGATCAGCGTGGTGCGCGGCAATCGTTGGCGCAAGTCGGCGAGTTGAGTGATGCAGGTCAGTCCGGGAAAGCGCAGATCGAGCATCAGCGTGTCCGGCTCGTTGTCCTGTGACAGCAGCTCGAGCACAGCGTCGAAGTCGCCGGCCTCGCAGATATCCGCTTCGGGCAGCAAGCGCTGCACGGTGCGCAGCATTGCCTCGCGAAAGAGCGGGTGATCGTCGGCTATGATGATCCGGCACGTCATGATGCGACCCTCCCTGGGTCAGGCGTGATTCAAGGCCTGCACCTTAGCACTGGACGCGAAGGTTGCCTGTAGGCTGCTTCCGAAACTGCAATCGCTGCACAAGGACGTTTCCCATGAAGTTCGAGAAAAACACCGAACTCGACCAAGCCAATCTGCGCATCATCATCGCCGCCATCGCGGTGGTTTACATGGTCGTGCTGGGTTTTCTGCCGGGCCATCGCTTCGATACCTACCTTCCGGTCATCTCTTACATTGTCTTGTTTCTGCTGGCTTCGATCGCGTTCCGCCAAGCCATTGCGCGTTGGCCCGGGCATTATCCGGCGCGGCGGATTTTTGCCATGGTCCACGATTACACCGGCACCTGTTTTGGACTGGTGATCGGCGGCGAGGCAGCGTTGCCGCTGTATGCGGTGATGGTCTGGGTCAATCTTGGCAACGGCATGCGCTACGGCTCGCGCTATCTGGCGATTGCCACCGGGCTGGCGCTGGTGGCGCTGCTGGTGGTCTATCGCTTGACGCCGTATTGGCAGGCGCAGCCGTTCATGGTGTTGATGCTGCTGATCACCAGCACGGTGATTCCGTTTTATGCGCACTTGCTGTTGGAGCGCACGCGCAAGGCGTCGGAAGAAGCGCTGGCGGCTAATCTGGAAAAGTCGCGGTTTCTGGCGCAGGCCAGTCATGACTTGCGTCAGCCGATTCATTCCATCGGTCTGTTTACCGCGTGTCTGCGAGAGTCGCGCCTGGGCGATGACGAGCGGCGGCTGGTCGATAACATCGACCGCTCACTGCTCAACGTCTCGCAGTTGTTCCGCTCGATTCTTGACCTCTACACCCTCGATAACGGTCGGATCGAAGCGAAAATGCAAACGCTCAATCTTGGTGAATGGCTTGCGGACATCGTCTGCCAACATCAGAAAGCGGCCCGTTGGGCGGGGGTCGAGCTGCGCCTGCGACCGTGCAACTACTGGGTCAGAACCGACCCGGCGCTGCTCGCGACCATGGTGCAGAACGTGCTCTCCAACTGCTTCAAATACGGCGCGCAGCGGCCGGTGCTGATTGGCGTGCGTAAACGCGGGGCAGGGTTGGCCATCGTCATCCATGACCGTGGCAACGGCATTGCCGAAGAGCATTTGCACAAGGTTTTCGAGGAGTTTTATCGCGTGCGGCAAGTGCGCGACAAAGACGTCGAAGGCGTCGGGCTGGGCCTGTCGATCATCAAGCGTCTGAGTGAACTGATCGGTGTGCAAGTGGCGCTGCGTTCACAGTTGGGGCGCGGCACGGCGGTGACCCTTGGCGGTTTGCCGATCGTAGCGGCACCGCAGTCGCTGGTTGTCCGCGGTGAAGCGCGGCAAGCGGGTTTGTTGACGGGGCTGAAGGTCTGCCTGGTGGAGGATGATCGCAACGTGCTGCTGGCGACTTCAGCTTTGCTTGAGCGCTGGGGCTGCGTGGTGCAGGCCGAGTCGTCGGCTGAAGATCTGGTCACCGACTGCGACATCATCGTCGCCGACTATGACCTCGGCACCCACGCCACTGGCATCGAATGCATTGATGAAATGCGCAGGCGGCGCGGTTGGGCGGTGCCGGCAATGATCATCACCGGGCACGACGTCGAGAAAATTCAGGCTGCCTTGCATGACCGCCAGATTGCGATTCTGTCGAAACCGGTGCGCCCGGCCGAGTTGCGCGCGACGTTGCGCGGTCTGCGTGATCGACAAGGCGAAGCGGTTGAACAGATGCTGTAAAGGCCGATGTAAACGGGCGGCTCAGGAGCTCGCCCGTTATTTCGCGGCGATTATTGTGGGCTGTTGAACTGGTCGGAATAGCTGCTGGTCATCAGCGCCGATGCCACGCGATCAGAACCGACTCCGACCCGGGAGTAGGCCACTCGGTTGACGCCGGTGCGGTCGGCCCCATCCGCTGCCAATGCTCCGGCACCGACACGATCAGCGCCATCGGCAGCCACCGCGCCTGCGCCCACACGGTCAGCGCCATCGGCAGCCACCGCGCCGGCACCGACACGATCAGCGCCATCGGCAGCCACCGCGCCTGCGCCGACACGGTCAGCGCCATCGGCAGCCACCGCGCCTGCGCCGACACGATCAGCGCCATCGGCAGCCACCGCGCCGGCACCGACGCGATCGGCGCCATCGGCAGCCACAGCGCCTGCGCCGACGCGATCAGCGCCATCGGCAGCCACCGCGCCTGCGCCGACACGATCAGCGCCATCGGCAGCCACCGCGCCGGCACCGACACGATCAGCGCCATCGGCGGCCACCGCGCCGGCGCCAACATGATCAGCCCCATCCGAAGCCAACGCCTGCGGTTGCGCCGCCAAGACATTCGGCACCACAACGCTGGCCGCTACCGCAAGAAGCACCCCTGACAACAACTTGTATTTCATGGTTTTCTCCACGACCCGGCTGCCATACAGCGATCAATCGCGCGCGATGCATACAGACGCCACGACTCATTGGCTTGGGTTTTACCTGGTTGGCGAAAGGCACGGGCACACCGAGCGGCGTGCGGGTGTCGAGATAATCCTGATCGAGCCGATTGAGTATAGGATCGGCCTCGGGAACTGCCACGGCGGGGAGATCGACGGACAAAAAAGACGAAGCCCGCATTGCGCGGGCTTCTTGGTGTGGAGCTGTTTACATTCTTGCCAGTGCCTGAGCCAGATTGGCGCGCAGGTCTTCAACGTCCTCAATCCCGACTGACAACCGCACTGATCAGAGCCTTCAGCCACGACGTAGTTGAGCAATTCGCCAATCAACCACAGGCGTTCGACTCACTGGCTCGGCTCAAGCTAATTGGTGAGCGCAGGCCGAAGGCCGGAAACGTTTGGGATTGAAGCCCGAAAGGGTGAAACGGGCCGGCTGTTTGGCCTGGCTCAACGCGCACCGCGAAAGTCCGGCCCGCAGGGAACGTCAGATGGCAGGATCGGCAGTAAGCCATCACTGATCGCATGCGACCATTGCAACGATGGCCTCAGCGACTTGAAGCACGAAGCTTGACACCTGTTTCCGGTCCCGCTGGCCGCTGAGATTAAACGCCTTCAATCCGGTGAGTGACCTTCCATTTTTCGGCAAAAGCTTTGCCTTGCTCGATTTGTTCGGGTGTCATTTTTTTAGAATATTCTTCTAATCTTTCCCGATCATACTCTTTATCAGACTCATCATTATCTAAGCCTGCTAAAAGCAACGTAAGGCCATAAGCCTTCACCATATCAAATGGAAAGCCATAGTAATTTGGATTACTTGCATACTCTCGAGCAAGCAAACCGACGCCGTTGCTGTCACCCGCCTTCGCAGACTCCTCTAGCCAATACCGGGAAATTGATAGGTCTCCGTTATCTTCATAAATGGAGGCTGCATAGGCAATCATTGCTTTTGGATAGCCATTTTCAGCCGCTCGCTTATACCATTTGTTGATTTCCTTGCGGCGCTGCCCAAACCACCAAAAAAATCCATCACCAGCTGAATAACTCTCGGCAAGCTGATATTGTGCGAATGGGTACCCTCCCTCTGCTGATTTAATCAGCATATTAAAGTCAGAATTGCCTACGTATAACAAATAGGCAGCTTCCATGTCACCGGAAGCAATTTTTTCTCGCGCAATCTTCTCAAATTCTGATTTCCACTCGCGCTGAGTTTTATCTCCCTTAGGGCAGTTCTCAACGATGGTGCATAATTTATCTCCATCATCAAGAGCCAGACGAAGTAGGGAGTTAAAATTTCCTTGATTAGCAGAATGTACTAGCCATTCGCGCGTATCTTCCACCCTATGGTTTTTAGCATAGCGAAGCTCATCCTGTAGATGAAACCACTCTCCTACAACATCCGACTTGGCTACCCAATCATTTAGTTCGCCTAGTTGTTGCAAATCATTTGAGGCAAATTTCTCCATTAAAGTTTTTTTGTACTCTTGATCCCATTCACCTCGGCTTTTTTCCCCTTTGGGACAAAATGAAGCGATAACACAAACGTTGACGTTGTGAGATAACTGATATAGGGAGAATAAATTGCCTTGATTAGCAGAAGCCACGAACCACTTTACAGATTCTTTCGAGTCTAGCGCTTTACTAAGTTCCATTTGGCGAAGTTGTTGCGCCAAATAAAATTGTGCTTCTGCATCGCCAGCCTCGGCGGCAATGCGCAATTCACGCTCTGCATTTTTCTCTTGTTTATATAGTGAAATGCCGCGTTCCTTGGCTGCCTGCTGCTCCTGTGAAAGCACTGCCGATGCGGTGACTGAGTTAAATAAAAAAAGTAAACTTAAAATCAATTTAATTAGATTTTTATAGTGATTCATTTTCTTCCCTGTGTGATTAACAAGCGAACGCCGTATTCCATATGCTGTTTGACACCAAGCTGCGAAATTAGGTGGGCGAATGTTGCGACACTTGTGTTGTCGAGTCTGCGCAGCAGCACGGAGCTCTTCATTCGGCAGACTTGATGCCATTTTCAAAAAGACTTGTATGACAATAAAAACGAAAGATCGAAAGGCCACAGGGGGGTTCCCCGTGTGGCGAGGGTATTTATCCCCGTTGGGCTGCGATGCAGCCCCCTTCAAAGAGTCACATCTTAGCCAAAGCCTGCGCCAAATCTTCCCGCAGATCCTCAACATCCTCAACCCCCACCGACAACCGCACCAGCCCATCGCCAATCCCCAGCTTCGCGCGGGTTTCCGGTGGAATCGTCGCGTGGGTCATGATCGCCGGATGTTCGATCAGGCTTTCCACACCGCCCAGACTTTCCGCCAACGCAAAGATCTGCACGTTCTCGAGAAAGCGCCGTGCGCCGGCCAGATCGCTGTTCAGATCAACAGAAATCATCCCGCCAAAACCACGCATCTGCCGCTTGGCCAGTTCGTGCTGTGGGTGCGACTCAAGGCCCGGATAGTAGACGCGCTTGACCTGCGGCTGCTGTTCCAGCCACTGCGCCAGATCCAGGGCGTTGCTGCAGTGACGTTCCATGCGCAGCGCCAAAGTCTTCACCCCGCGCAGAGTGAGGAACGCATCGAACGGCCCGGAAATTGCGCCGACGGCGTTTTGCAGGAAACCGAGTTTTTCCGCCAGTTCGGCGTTCTGCCCGACCACGGCAATGCCACCGATCACGTCGGAGTGGCCGTTGAGGTATTTGGTGGTCGAGTGCAGGACGATGTCGAAACCCAACTCTAGCGGGCGCTGAATGTATGGGCTGGCGAAGGTGTTGTCGGCCACGCAGATGATCCCGCGCGCGCGGCAGATGCGCGCGATCGCGGCCAGATCCGACAGGCTCAGCAGCGGGTTGGTCGGGGTTTCGACCATGACCATGCGCGTGTCGTCCTGCAGCGAGGCTTCGAACGCCGACAGATCGGTCAGGTCGACGAAGCTGAAACGGTGCCCGGCGCTGCGCTGGCGGACCTTGTCGAACAGGCGGAAGGTGCCGCCGTACAAGTCATTGCCGGAAACGATGTGCGAGCCGGCGTCGAGCAGTTCCAGCACCGTGGAAATCGCCGCCAGCCCTGAGGCGAAGGCAAAGGCGCGGGTGCCGCCTTCCAGATCCGCGACGCAGCGCTCCAGAGCAAAACGCGTCGGGTTGTGCGAGCGGCCGTAGTCGAACCCCTTGTGCACGCCGGGGCTGTCTTGCAGGTAGGTGGAGTTGGCGTAGATCGGCGGCATCAGCGCGCCGGTGGTCGGGTCCGGCTCTTGCCCGGCGTGGATCACCCGGGTGGCAAAGCCTTGGGATTTATCGTCGTGCTGACTCATGCAAGGGATCTCCGTAATTGGTTGAGCATGTCGGTGCGGGTGATCAGGCCATGGAAGCCGGAGGCGTCGGCGATGATCGCGACGAGGCCACGGCTGAGCACCGATTCCAGCTCGGCCAGGGTCGCAGCCGGGGCGAGGGTTTGCAGTTTGTCGGTCATCACACTCGACACCGACTGGCTGAAACGTGCGGCATCTTCGTGGACGCCGAGGAGGATGTCGGACTCGTCGATCACGCCCACTAGTTGTTTGCCTTCGACCAGCACCGGCAGTTGCGAAACGTCCGCCAGACGCATGCGCTGGAAGGCCGTGAGCAGGGTGTCGTCCGGGCCGACGCTGATCACCCGGCCGTCCTCGAAACGCCGTGCGATCAAGTCGCGCAAGTCGCCGTAGCCTTTGCGTTGCAACAGGCCCTGATCGGTCATCCACTGGTCGTTGTAGACCTTCGACAGGTAGCGCGTGCCGGTGTCGCAGACAAAGCTGACCACGCGTTTCGGCTCGGTCTGTTCGCGGCAATAACGCAACGCGGCGGCGAACAGGGTGCCGGTCGATGAGCCGCCGAGAATGCCCTCGGCCTTGAGCAGTTGGCGCGCGTGATCGAAGCTTTCCGCGTCGCTGATCGAGTAGGCGTGACGCACGCTGGAGAGGTCGGTGATCGACGGAATGAAGTCTTCGCCGATACCCTCGACCGCCCACGAACCGGGCGTCGGCAAGGTGCCGTCGCGGCTGTATTGCGCCATCACCGAGCCGATCGGATCGGCGAGGACCATTTCCAGATCCGGTTGCACGCGCTTGAAGAAACGACTCAGCCCGGTCAGCGTGCCGGCCGATCCCACGCCGACGACGATGGCGTCCAGATCATGTTCGGTCTGCGCCCAGATTTCCGGCGCGGTGCTGCATTCATGGGCCAGCGGGTTGGCGGGATTGTTGAATTGGTCGGCGAAAAACGCGCCGGGAATGTCCTTGGCCAAACGCGCGGCGACGTCCTGGTAATACTCGGGATGGCCCTTGCCGACGTCAGAACGAGTGATGTGCACTTCGGCGCCCATGGCCTTCAAGTGCAGGACCTTCTCGGTGGACATCTTGTCCGGTACCACCAGCACTACGCGATAGCCTTTGGCGCGACCGACCAGCGCCAGGCCCAGACCGGTATTGCCGGCAGTGGCCTCGACAATCGTCCCGCCCGGTTGCAGGCGGCCGTCACGTTCAGCAGCGTCGATCATCGCCAGACCGATACGGTCCTTGATCGAGCCGCCGGGGTTCTGCGATTCGAGTTTGAGAAACAGCGTACAGGGTCCGGTATCGAAGCGGGTGACCTGAACCAGCGGAGTATTGCCTATCAGCCCAAGCACGGCAGGGCGTGATTCCTTCGACATTTCTTCACCTCTTTATGGTGTTGATCGCGTTCCAATCGCGGGGAAAAGACTCGCGTGCAACTTAGGCGCAGACATCCTCTCTCGCAACCTCTAATCCTTGGAAAATCCAGCCATTTGGATCTAACGATAGAACGAAAACTGGCATGTTGCCCTGAGGTGTCTGATCGTTCCCACGCTCCGCGTGGGACTGCAGCCGGGGACGCTCTGCGTCCCTACGGTCTGAAGATCGCAGCCTTCGGCAGCTCCTGCAGGGGCGTCTGTGCATGAGTAGAACTTGTGATGATCTGGAATTTATTGAGTTTGTTTCATCAAGTCCGGTTCCCGACAATACCCGCCATCGAATAAGCATCTGGAGTTGTTTGTCATGGCACTGGCCCATTCCCTTGGATTTCCGCGCATCGGTCGCGACCGCGAACTGAAGAAAGCGCAAGAGGCGTTCTGGAAAGGAGAACTGAACGAGGCGGGCCTGCGTGACGTCGGGCGTGAGCTGCGCAAGGTCCATTGGGACTTGCAGAAAAACGCCGGCATCGACTTGCTGCCGGTTGGCGATTTCGCCTGGTACGACCAGGTGCTGAGCCACTCGCTGATGTTCGGCGTGATCCCCGAGCGCTTCCGCCCGCATGACGGCAAAGCCACGCTGCAGACCCTGTTCAGCATGGCCCGAGGCGTCAGCAATGCTTGCTGTAGCGACGGCCACGCTGAGGAAATGACCAAATGGTTCGACACCAACTATCACTACCTCGTACCGGAATTCAGCGTCGATCAGCAATTCCAGCTCGGTTGGGAGCAGCTGTTTGAAGAAACCGAAGAGGCCCGTGCACTGGGGCACAACGTCAAACCGGTAATCATTGGCCCGCTGACCTATCTGTGGCTGGGCAAAACCAAAGGCGCCGATTTCGACAAGCTCGATTTGCTTGATCGCCTGCTGCCGCTGTACGGCCAGATCTTCGCGCGGCTGGCGGCATTGGGTGCGGAGTGGGTGCAGATCGACGAGCCGATTCTGGTGCTCGATCTGCCGCAGGACTGGAAGAACGCTTTCGAGCGCGCCTACAACCAGATCCAGCGTGATCCGCTGAAAAAACTGCTTGCCACTTACTTCGGGGGCCTGGAAGAAAACCTCGGTCTGGCGGCGAACCTGCCGGTCGATGGCCTGCACATCGATCTGGTGCGCGCGCCGGATCAGTACCCGACCATTCTGGATCGTCTGCCGGCCTATAAAGTGCTGTCGCTGGGTGTGGTCAATGGCCGCAACGTCTGGCGCTGCGATCTGCAAAACGCGCTGGCGACGCTGCGTCATGCCCATGAACGTCTGGGTGATCGCTTGTGGGTAGCACCGTCCTGTTCATTGCTGCACAGCCCGGTTGATCTGGGCCGGGAAGACCAGCTCGATGCCGAACTGAAAAGCTGGCTGGCGTTCGCCGTGCAGAAGTGCGAAGAGGTCGCCGTGCTCGCCCGAGCGGTCAGCGAGCCGGAAGCGCCGCAGGTGCTGCGCGCACTGGCGCAAAGTCGTTCGGTACAAACCAGCCGCGCCGCCTCGCCGCGTATTCACAAACCGGCGGTACAAGCGCGGGTCGCGGCGATCACTGCCAAGGATGCGCAACGCCAATCGCCGTTTGCCCAGCGTATTGCCAAACAGCGCGGCAAGCTCGACCTGCCGTTATTCCCGACCACCACCATTGGCTCGTTTCCGCAAACGGCGGCGATCCGTCTGGCGCGTCAGGCCTACAAGCAAGGCAAGCTCAGCGCGGCCGATTACACCGATGCGATGCACACGGAGATTCGCCACGCGGTGGAAATTCAAGAGCGCCTCGGCCTGGATGTGCTGGTGCACGGGGAGGCCGAGCGCAACGACATGGTCGAATACTTCGCCGAACAGCTCGACGGCTATGCCTTCACCCGCTTTGGCTGGGTGCAGAGCTATGGTTCGCGCTGCGTCAAACCGGCGGTGATTTTCGGCGACCTGAGCCGCCCGCAGGCGATGACGGTCGAGTGGATCCGTTACGCCCAAGGCCTTACCGACAAGGTCATGAAAGGCATGCTGACCGGCCCGGTGACCATGCTGATGTGGTCTTTCGCCCGCGAAGACGTCAGTCGCGAAGTGCAGGCTCGACAACTGGCGCTGGCCATTCGTGACGAGGTGAATGATCTGGAGGCGGCAGGAACCAAAATCGTGCAGATCGACGAAGCGGCGTTCCGTGAAGGCTTGCCATTACGCCGGGCGCAGTGGCCGGCGTATCTGGAATGGGCAAGCGAAGCGTTCCGCCTGTGCGCCTCCGGCGTGCGCGACGAAACCCAGATCCACACGCACATGTGCTACAGCGAATTCAACGATGTGATCGAGTCGATCGCGGCGATGGACGCCGACGTCATCACCATCGAAACCTCACGGTCGGACATGGAACTGCTCGAAGCGTTTGAAGCGTTCGCCTACCCGAACGACATCGGCCCGGGCGTCTACGATATTCACTCGCCACGGATTCCCGATGTGTCGGAAATGGTTGGCTTGCTGCGCAAGGCGGCGCAGCGTATTCCGGTTGAACGTCTGTGGGTCAATCCGGATTGCGGGTTGAAAACCCGAGGCTGGCCAGAGACCGAAGCGGCGTTGGTGCACATGGTCATCGCCGCACGGCAACTGCGCAAAGAGTGGGCCTGACCCTTTACCGCCCTGGAATACATAACCCTGTGGGAGCGAGCCTGCTCGCGAAAGCGGTGTGTCAGCTACACATGCATCAGGCAAGGAAACGCAATATCGGTGCACCATCGAACGGGTCCGTCAGATAGTGCGCCCTGACGCCGAAGGTCGTCTGTAACCGCTCCGGCGTCAGCACGTGCAGCGGCTCGCCCAATGCCACCAGACGCCCGCGCTCCAGCACTGCCAGGCGATCGCATTTGAGCGCCTGATTGAGATCGTGCAGGGCGATCAACGTAGTCACCGGCAGTGCGCGCACCACTTGCAGAATGCTCAACTGATGCTGGATATCGAGGTGGTTAGCCGGCTCGTCGAGCAGCAGGATCTGCGGGCGCTGCGCCAGTGCGCGGGCGATGTGCACGCGTTGGCGTTCACCGCCGGAGAGGCTGCGCCAGAGGCGGTTGCGCAGGTGCACGGCGTCGACGTCGACCAGCGCTTGCTCGACGATGGCGTCATCGGCCGGCGACCACGGTTGCAGCGCCGACAACCACGGCGTCCGCCCCAGCGCCACCGCGTCGAACACGCGAATGCCATCGTCGGTATCGGCCTGTTGCTCAACCACCGCGAGCGTCTGCGCGATGCTGCGCCGCGACATTTTGCCCAGCGCCTGACCGCCGAGCTGCACATGGCCCGCGCTCGGTTCGCGCAGGCCGGCGAGCAGTTTCAGCAGCGTAGATTTACCCGAACCGTTCGGCCCGACAATGCCCAGGGTCTCGCCGCGCTGAACATCGAGACTGACACCATTGAGCAACTCGGCACCGCGCACTTTGAAGCCCACACCCGCACAACTCAGAACCGTGTTCATCGCGCCGATCTCCGGCCCACCAGAATCAGCGCGAACACCGGCGCGCCGACCAGCGCAGTGATCACGCCGACCGGAATCACCTGACCCTTGATCAGGGTGCGTGACAGCACATCGGCGGCAATCAGAAACACCGCACCGCCTAGGGCGCTGGCCGGCAGCAGACGCGCATGACCGGTGCCGAGCAATAACCGCGCTGCGTGGGGAATCACCAGACCGACAAAGCCGATCGAGCCGACAATCGACACCATCACCGCCGTCACCAGCGCGGCGCAGCCGATCAGCAGGATCTGTACGCTACGCACGGCAATGCCGAGGGAGGCCGCCGAGTCCGCGCCAAAGGTGAACGCATCCAGCGCCCGGCGATGCCACAGACAAACAATCAACCCCAACACCGCCACCGGCACCGCCAGCCACACCGACGGCCAGCGCACGCCGCCGAGGTTGCCCAACAGCCAGAACATGATCCCGCGCGCTTGTTCGGAGCTGGCCGAGCGGGTGATCAGAAACGCGGTGAGGGCGTTGAACAATTGCGAACCGGCGATCCCGGCCAGAATGATCTGCCCGGTGCCGCTGGCCGAGCCGCTGACCCGCGCCAACAGGATCACCAGCACGAACGCCGTCACCGCGCCGGCAAAGGCACCGACCGACAATGAAATCGCCCCGGCGCCGACGCCAAGCAGGGCGACCATCACCGCGCCAGTCGAGGCACCCGCGGAAATCCCCAGCAGATACGGATCGGCCAGCGGATTGCGCAGCAGCGATTGCAGGATCACCCCGCACGTCGCCAGGCCGGCGCCGCAGGCCGCCGCGACCAGCGCGCGGGTCAGGCGATAGTTCCAGACGATACCTTCGTCGATCGGGTCGAGCACATAACCGGCGCCCCACAGCTTGTTGGCCAGCACCTGCAACACTACGCTCGGCTCGATCGAAGTCTCACCAATGGCCACGCCGCCGATCAGCGCGACCGACAGCGTCAACAGCACCAGCAGCAAACGGATCAGGCGTCTGCTCATGGCGACAGGTCGTAGCCGTTGATGGCGCTGGCCAGTTGTGCGAGGCCGTCGAAGGTGCGCAGGCTGGCCTGCATGGCCATGGCGTCAAGGATGATGATGCGGTTGTGCTTGACCGCGTCCATGTTGCGCGTCACCGGATCACTGCGCAGGAAGGCGAGTTTCTTCTGATAGTCGTCCGCCGGGAAACGTCGACGATCCATGCGCGCGATCACCAGAAACGTCGGGTTGGCCTTGGCGATGGTTTCCCAGCCGACGGTTGGCCATTCTTCATCCGACTCGACCACGTTGCGCACGCCGAGGGTGCTGAGCATGAAATCGGGAACGCCTTTGTGCCCGGCCACGAATGGCTCGATGTCCATCTCGGCGCTGGAGAACCACACCAGGGCGCTGACGTCTTTGCGCTGCTGCTTTTTCGCGGTGGCGATCGACTGCGTGAGACTGGCTTTGAGCTGCTCATTGAGCTGCTCGCCACGCGCCTGCACATCGAAAATTGCCGCCAGTTGGCTCACGCTTTTGTAGATGCTGTGGATGCGAAACGGCGCCAGCCGCGTGCCATCCGAGCCGACGAGGTTGTCCTTGGCTTCGCAATCGGAGGGCAGCAGGTAGGTGGGAATCTTCAGTTCATGAAACTGCTCGCGAGTGCCGACTGCGCCTTGCGGGCCGACCATCCATTCCAGCTCGACGGCGACCAGCTCCGGGCGTTTAGCGATCACCGCTTCGAAACTCGGCTCGTTGTCGGCGAGGCGGTCGATCCTGTCGTTCTGCGCTTTGTATGTGCCCAGCACGTCGTTGAACCACAACGAGGTGCCGACGACTTTGTCGCCCAGGCCCAAGGCATAAAGCATTTCCGTACCGGCCTGGCCGATGGTCACCGTGCGCGCAGGCGCGTGCTGAAAGGTCAGGCTGCTGCCGCAGTTTTCCACGGTCAGCGGATACGCAGTCGGCGCCGCTTGCGCCAAGGCGCAAAGGCTCAGAGCGGTGAGCAGGGTGGCAACGCGGGGCAGCAGCATGGGGCAGTCTCCAGGGGAACCGTACGGGAGCGGGCGGGTACGGTTGGAAACACACCTCGGGCGCGGTCGTGGAAACTGCGCAAGGCCGGCACGGGGAAAATGCGCACGGCACGATGTCCTTCCCGGACACCCCGCCGGTTAGTCAGTCACTGTGCCGGCAGGTCTCCTGACTGATGCGTCATCGCCACGCTCCGGCCTTCCCGGGGTTCACCCAGTGGCAGTCGAGGAGCAGGCTCGGCACCTACAGTTGCGGGGGCAGTTCCGATTGATGCTGTGCAAGCATTTCGGATTCCCTATTAATTCCGTGTGGAAACCGGCGGCGGCATGGTAGTCGATTTGCGTGGTGGAGGGGGAGGCGAATCTGCCACAGCGTCGATTTTGTCGTCGGCATTGCAATCTGTCATATGCCCTAGCTAATATACGATCCATATACACATCGTATCGGATTCATATATGGGCATCGTAAAGATTTCAGAGGACATGCACGAGAACCTGCGCATCTCCAGCAACGCCCTCAGCCGCTCGATCAACGCGCAGGCCGAGCACTGGATGCGCATCGGCATGCTCGCCGAGCTGCATCCCAACCTTGACCACAGCGCCATTTGCCGCCTGCTGATCCGCGCCGAACAGAATGGTGGCCTGGATCTGCAACAACTGACTCAGGAAGCCGTCAGCGCATGAGAAACCAGATCAAGATCAACACCCCGGCCGACATCGAAAAATCCCGCGCCGCCGGCAAACTCGCCGCCGAAGTACTGGCGATGCTGGTGCCGCATGTGAAGGCCGGGGTGACCACTGATGAGCTGGACCGGCTGTGCAACGATTACATCGTCAATGTGCAGAAAGCCGTGCCGGCCAATGTCGGTTATCACGGCTTTCCAAAAACCGTCTGCGCGTCGGTCAACGACGTGGTGTGTCACGGGATTCCATCGGGTACGCCATTGAAGGATGGCGACATCGTCAATCTCGACATCGCCGTGATCAAGGATGGCTGGTTCGGTGATACCAGCCGCATGTACGTCGTGGGTGAGGCAACTCCTGAAGCGCAGCACCTGATCAAGACCACTTACGACGCGATGTGCGCGGGCATTCGCGCAGTGAAACCGGGCGCAACGCTGGGCGATATCGGCTACGCGATCCAGAGCCTGGCGGAGGCGGAGGGCTTCAGCGTGGTGCGCGAGTACTGCGGCCATGGCATCGGCAAGGTCTATCACGACGAACCGCAAATCCTGCATTACGGCTTTCCCAATCAAGGGCTGAAGCTCAAGGCCGGGATGATTTTCACCGTGGAACCGATGCTCAATGCCGGCAAACGCCATGTAAAGAACATGCCGGATGGCTGGACGGTGCTGACCAAGGATGGCTCCTTGTCGGCGCAGTGGGAGCATATGGTCGCGGTGACGGAGAGCGGGTTTGAAGTGCTGACGGCGTGGCCGGATGAGATTGAAGGGTATTCCCCGATTCATTAAACAATACCGAACCTGTGGGAGCGAGCCTGCTCGCGAAAAGGTTGTGTCAGTCACCATTAATGTTGAATGACACACCGCATTCGCGAGCAGGCTCGCTCCCACAGTGGCGTTTCGGTGGATTGGAAATTTAGTGAGCACCGGCAGCCTTGTTCAAATCGCTCTCGGTCCATTCGGTATAGACACAAGCATCCGCCGTCGCCCAGCGCACCCGGACCGGATCGCCGGCCTTGAGCGGCATGCCCGCTGCCGACAGCGCTTTCACCGTCATCGAAGTCCCGCCCGCAGTGACCACGCTGCACGTCTGGCTCTCACCGAGAAACAGCACCTCAACAACATTCGCCGATACTTCATTCCAACCCGCCGCCAGCGGCTCATCCAGCGCCTGCTGCGTGCTCAACGCCAAGGCTTTTTCCGGACGCACCATCAGCAGCACATCCTGATCAGTGTGCAACCCGGACGTCAGCCGAATCGACAACGACTGACCCTCGAAACTCGCTGCCGCATTGCCTTGCGCCTTGAGCTTGAGGAAGTTCGAATTGCCCAGAAACGACGCGACAAACGCATTCGGCGGATTCTGATAAAGGTCATACCCGCTGCCCAAGCCGACAATCTTGCCGTGGCTGAAAATCGCGATGCGTTGCGACAGCCGCATGGCTTCTTCCTGGTCGTGGGTCACGTAAACGATGGTGATACCCAGGCGCCGGTGCAGCTGGCGCAGTTCATCCTGCAAGTCCTCGCGCAGCTTCTTGTCCAGCGCGCCCAGCGGTTCGTCCATCAGCAGGATGCGTGGCTCGTAAACCAGCGCCCGGGCGATGGCGACACGTTGTTGCTGACCGCCGGACAGTTGCGAAGGGCGGCGATGGGCGAACTGTTCGAGCTGCACCAGCTTCAACATCGCATCGACGCGTTTTTCACGCTCGGCGGCAGCCAGTTTGCGAATCGCCAAAGGGAAGGCGATGTTGTCGCGCACCGACAGATGCGGGAACAGCGAATAGCGCTGGAAGACCATGCCGATGTCGCGCTTGTGCGGCGGCACGTTGACCAGCGACTGGCCGTTGACGAGGATCTCGCCGCTGCTCGGTGTTTCGAACCCGGCGAGCATCGACAGCGTCGTACTCTTGCCCGAGCCGCTGGAGCCGAGAAAGGTCAGGAATTCGCCGTCCTTGATGTCCAGCGAGATGTTATCGACGGCAGCAAAGTCGCCGTAGTGCTTGTTCAGGTTGCGCAGGCTGACCAGGGGTTTGTCGTTC